>Ga0315914_1001375_pt1 | contig 36001 bp, 17 predicted proteins | sample MpolenodulesMG_FD_203920 | JGI IMG/M metagenome (GOLD analysis project Ga0315914, IMG submission 203920) | Medicago polymorpha root nodule microbial communities from Los Angeles, California, United States - elongated nodules | ecosystem: Host-associated > Plants > Roots > Nodule | place: USA...
TGTCACATCCAAACACTTCAATTTATGTAAGTACTTTTTAGTGTACATATCCAAACATAAATAGCTTATCAAGTATAAGAGCTTACGATGTAAGCTCTAATGTTATAAGCCCTAATGCTATAAGCATATATATAAGCTGTTTATCCAAACGGGGCCTAATTCAAAATGAATATACTTAGAGAGAAAATTTAAAGAGATTATAGATTCGTTTGTTATAGATTGATAAAATGATTTTGATATTTCAATAATTTAAAAATTAATAGTTGGACATAAGTTGTTTTGTGTCGTTTACCAAAACAAAATCGCTTTAATCAAAAAATAGTTATAAAAAATAATTTTCAATAGAATCTACTAAACATAACTTTTCATTTATTAGAGATAAGTTTGTTAAGAGTTGGTAACAGCGAGTTTACAGTTAAGAATAATGTTAAGAACACTCTCTTTTGAACATTTTCTTTAATACTCACTCTTTTATTGGTTTAAATCATTATAGATCAACACTTTGAAAATTAAACTCACACAAAGTGGTGGGACATACAATGATTTCATCCAATAAATAAGTGAGTGCTAGAGAGAGTGTTGAAAAGTGAGTGTTGCTGACATTCATTTTATAGTTAATTATCTTTGCTTTTTTTTTTACGGGAGTTAATTATCTTTGTTAGTTCTTATCTTTTTTTTCATTTTTATATGAACTTATATGTATAAATAAGGTACGTCACATTCATTGTAATTCAATTCTTCAAATCATCAAAAATATTTGTTTATTCGCTTCAAAAAAAATTATTTGTTTATTAGTTTACTATGCCTTTCTTTGATCTATGAGTTCTATAAAAAAAAATTATAGTAATATGGTATCATAGAGATAATTATTCTGCAACTTTCTTTCTAAAATTTTCTCATGAAAATTTTCACCGTCTCCTTTCTTGATTTACTTTTGCTTTATGTTTGAATATTGAGGTTTTTTCCATTCATCTGTTTCGATTCAGCTTTCTATTCCTTTCTTATCGCCCATTTCATCATTATCTTTTCTCAACATTTGTCAAGAATCATTAAACACAATTAGATTGTAAAATTCTAGAGAAACAAAGAAAACTCACATCAAACCACAACACAATCCGCATACCCTATTTATACATGTACATACATATAATGAGAAGAAGATAATACTCCGGCAAAGATAAATAGCCATATATTTCCGGCATTTCAAATTTTTTTCGTCAATGATTTTCAACATTTTTTTTGTAATTTTCAAGATGAAAATGTAGATACATTTATTAGTGATAAGTTTGTTAGTTAGTTCCTCTAAATAAAGTTAGTTAAGTTAACTATTTTTGTTTAGTCGTTAACTCCTTCTCATTTTCACATGGACTTACATGTATAATTAGGGTTTTTGTTTTCATTGTAATTTATCAAATCCTTAGTAATATTTGAGAAACCAAATAGTTCACTGCCACCTTTGCATTTAAAGACCCTCTCACCGTAGTTTTCTTAAAGCTACAATCGATATCTTCATCTCAACGTGCGGCCATACCGTGATTTTCTAAAATACCAAACATAGGTTACATCTCTCCTCTTCGAGTTCTATTAAGAATTGTAATAGCATTGAATTAGTTTCTAAATTATTATCAAGTTCTTTTTTTTTTAGTCAGGAACCTAGTGGCTAGAATTCACGTGAATAAGTGGGGTGTCCGGGGTTCGAACCCCAATCCCTATATATAATAATGCATTGTCCTACCAAAGTTCTTTATTTTTTAAAGAATACCTAACAAACACATCAAAACTTTAAAAATAATTATTTATTTTTAAAATGATTTTTTTTCTTTTCAACATAAGGCTATATATTTCACGAAAGGGTGGTACAAATTCAACTTGTAGAAACTGCAGCATTTGGACCCAGAGAGGGCTCCAGTTCATCAGCCTGCAAAAGAATCAGCTTGTCTTTTGCCGACACAACACAAAAAAGGTTCAACAAATGTCCATTTTTATTGTTCATTTCACACCGTTCTTAATTATTATCATGAAAGTAAATTCAAACCAAGTAAAAATTCCAAGGTGAAAAAGGGGGCCAGTTAGGCCTATGCCTCCTTCAGCATAAAGCATGTTTACAAAGAAAGGAAATTAGGACCATAAGTCAAAAAGTAACACAAAAAATGTTACATCTATATTTGTGATTATTACATAGAAATTTGCATAGAATACACCACTATTAAATTTTTATCATAAGACTGATTTTTATTTTTAACCATTATAGTTATCCATCCTTCTAACTAGGAGCAGCAGCAACATACCACATCCAAGCAACATTCACATGTCTCATAGCAGCAAAAGCAACAACACAAGGCAAAGAAGCTGCAAATATGTACCAATGAATTAGTTAATTCCCACCGACCATTAAATAAGGCAAAGTGAAATTGATTATTCACAAGAAATTACTATAAAATTGATGAGAGAAATGAAATTATTAATGTCGAGAAGAAAGAAGCCAAAATGATGTATTACTATTTGGTAAGTGGCGACAACAATAATAACAAAAAAATTGTTAATAAACAACAAAAGCAACAATGTTAATTGCTAACTATACAAACCAAGCATAAAGGCACCCTTTTTCTTCATGGCGTTTGCGAACATGTTCCACATAATTTATCTCTTGGTACATAGGAGGTGCATCCATTTTGTCCTTGTGACTAAAATATGAAGAAGCTACAAAAAATTTAATAACTATATTGGTGAGGAATAAAAAGTTGGTACAAAAGCTTGCACAATATATAAAGAGGGTGGAAACCTTAAAGCTAGTTTTTTTGTTTTTATTTTTCTTGTAATTTATGTGATTTGCTAGGCAGGTTATATTTGTGGTTAGGTTAATATTTTTTCAACGTTCATTAAATTTTTCTTACCAACTAATTTTTCTTTTTGTTGCCTTTCCATATCTGAATGGAGGGTTGCTTGGACTTTGGAATGTTGATGGAAATATAATAAAAACAAAAATATAGCTTAATCATGGTTTGATTATTCTGTGTATAATAATAGAGATAATGACGGTCAAGTTGATGCGGTACACCTCTAACAATTCTCTTCTCCTTCTTTGAATGTTTCCCTCCTTCACTTGATTTCATCATCACCATGTCATTTGGATTCACCAGGTGCACGTTTGGATTTTGTTTTGAGATACAAAATTGTTACCAACTTATTTAAAGCATTTACATTCATATATAGTTTTCAATCTCAAATTTATTATTCAATTCACATTAATACACTAATTCAACTCAATTTCATAAAAAATTGATTGATTCCAAATCAATTTTCAACACCACAAACTCAGACACTAAAAAATAAATGATTTAATGGATAAGATGATGCTCCTCCAAAGATTTAAAACAAAACAAATAAGTCCATTAACTTCGAACACAAATTTATTTTTTATTAAAAAAAAAGATATCAACGTGGATTAGCAGAAATCACAATGACATTGTAATTTTATAAAAACTTTGTAAAATTACTACGGTTTACCGTTATTTTGTCAAATTCACCACAAATTCAAACATGCATAAAGTGAAATATGAGACCAATTCCCTTTAATCAAATAATTGTTCCTTCATTCATTCTTTTACTATTTCTTTTACCAACCTGAAAATCCGGAGGGAAAATCTAAAGCCTTACATAGTTACATGAGTCTAGTAGAGTTGAGTAGAGTAGGTAGTAAAATAAACAAGGAATGAACATACATGTAAATTTCACTTGGCATTTAGGGAGAAGAGAAGATAGATATGCATAAACATCCACATAGCATATAGTAACCAGTGAATGTAATAGCATATTAACAATGACACTCTTGCATGTTAGCAGGGAAAAGTGTGGGCCATGAGGTAACAAAAACTGAACAAAAGGTGAAACAGGTTGTGTTGCTGACACTTGCATATATAATTGCAATGCATGCACAAATGTGAGCCACCGACACATAAAACACCCCCCCACCACCACTGTAACCTGTTTCCTAATGGATCCTCCAAACAAAATAAAACATCACCTACTCAGCACCACCTAAGCAAAAACAACACACTTTTGAAGGTGTTTGTTGTTTGTACTAGACAAATGATGATATTGATATGATATGTTATGCATTGCATACCCTATTGCCAGTGCTATCTTCAGATTTTAAGAAAACACAAAACACCACTATGTAAATTAGAACCAACCTCTTACAAATCATTCAACAACATTACTCAAAGCAATTTCAATTAGCATGCTACAGAGCATGTAGCAGTAGCTGATTTTACTTGGACTAAAATATCGCCGCCGCCTACGGATTGGACGCTAGTGGCGGCTTCTTCAAGGCGTTCCCATGTTATTCTTCGTCTCTCGGCTACATCACTTGACTTTGAATCTTCCTCTTCGATCTTGCGTTGGCATGCAAGTACGAGTTCCTCGTCCATTTGAGATAGCATCTTCCTTATGTTCTGAGTCAGGTTCAGGACTGCTTGATTCCAGTGATTCTGTGAGTTATGTACAAGTGCTGAGAACACAAGAGGCAGAATCACTTGTCGGTTTTGCGTTATAAGATTCAGGATGTGCTCATTGTTCCATAACAAATGAGCTCGTTCCGCCACCTGAACAACCACAAGAAAATATAAGCTATAACTTGTGTTCTTCATAAAAAGAGACATTAGCATTATAGTCATAAGTAACTATAAATTGCAAGGTATCAATGTAACCATATGAAATGCTTAGACATTGGAAGAACTCTGCAAGATTCATCTAAGTCTACAAGCTCAAGTTTGAGGAACAGAGATGCTATAACTTAACTACATTAGAAAACCATTTATAAACCAATATACTCATGGATGTCCAGTTTGGATAAACAGTTTGTTTAATTAATCGTTATAGCATCAGTACTTATCATATAAGTGCTTGTGTATAAGCTATTTCAATAACAAAAGATAAAATAGGGTCAAACTGTTTTCATATAAGTTATAAGCTATTTTCATAAGCTATCCTGGAGAGCTTAGTAAAATTAGCTGAAAACAACTTATGGACATATCATAGCCATAGGTTGTTTGCACAAAGTCTCCCAAACAGACTCATAAGTTCTTATGTCAGTAGATGAACTCAAATAAGTCAATCCAAACAGATACTAATGTACAAGGATGAAATTTAGAATCAGACACAAGATTAGTTAATTAAAAGAAGAACTAGAATGAGGATCGGCTAGGAGAAAACAACCTGGTAATGCGAGCTGGTAAGGCAGCAAGCCAATCGTCGAAACAGAGGCACCATAACCTTCTGGAATTCAGCCATGCTAGTCATTTCCAAAACCTCTTCCAACTCACTCATGAACATTAGCTCCTTTTGGCTATTAGTAACTGGCCAATACTTCAACAGTCCCTTTATCACTGAGCTAACCAATCTTTGATCCTTATCTATGAACTGTACAATGCAATATGTTAACTGCTGATGATAAATACCAATAGATTTGGGTTTGTGCAAAGGAATTAAAGCCTTCCACAAAAATATTTTGTGCTCTTCTTTCAATGGCAAGGCAAATCCACTAATGACACTCCCAAAAATCTCCAAAAGCTCAGCAATTCCATTATGCCGCTCGGTTTCAAAAACAAACCGGTAGATGATATTGCTAACAGATTTCCTTATAAAAGGCCTATGAACCATGAATTTCCCGTAGATTCTATGCAGAACCGTTTTCAAACAATCTCTTTCTCGAGGGTCTTCAGAATCAAAAAGGTCAAGTAATCTTAAAACAAAAGCATGATCTACGTGGGATTTTGCAAGCTTCACATCAAGAGAGTTGTAATTGATGAATTGAAGCAGTAGATCATAAACAACTTGCAGGTGAGACCAAGCAGGATCAAACATAGGCTCTTCATCTTCTGTTTCTCCACCACTACTCGAACGAAACTTAGGTGGGAAAACCCTAAACAAATTGGTTGCGCACATTTTACACAACGCAGCAATTGCTGGCTCTGTAAACTTTACAGAACCAGATGAAACAAAATCAACAAGGTCTAACAATGTTTGGCGTTTAACATCTTGTTCTGTACAGTTCTTATCAGGATCACTCATATCATAAACTTTGCAGCAAAGGTTCAACTTACTGATAAAAAGACTTTGTTTCTGTGTATTTGAAACATCTTTGAATGATAGAGAAGGGTCAACTGCTTCTACACCAGCATTCATGCTTGCAGGAAAAACAACAGAAGATACCCTTTTCACAACATTTAATTTGCTTGAAATGGTACTTCCAACATTTGTACACTGAAATACATTTCCAAAACTAGTAGTACTATTGCCAGAATCACTCTTTGCAGAATCTGATGAGTCTGATTTTGGCAACTTCTTAGGCAATTTGCTAAGAATTTGCTTTATCATTGTGGCAATGCTACAAGCCTAACCTACAACAGCTGCATCCAATTCATCAACATCAGTCAATAGAATAAATCTTCCAATATTTAGAAAGCTCAAAATGAAATCCTATAAATTCATTAATGTAATAGCTCAAACAACAAAAGGGGCAAACATAAGAGAACTAAAGAATGAAATCAAAGAAAATCTTGTGCAAGACAGAATAATTGGATGGATACAAGCTGAGTGAGACAAGGACATGTGTTAAAGAAATTGAGGATAGTTGAAAACATAGTATAATTGAAATATGATATATGAAGAGATGTTTTGAGTACAAAATTCTAGCCAGATCTAACAACTGTGTATGAATTTGTTCCAAGTGACATGACAAAGTTGAGTACATTTGTATGAACCATAGTAATTTTTCAACCACAAACAACAATGGAAGATACACTGTTCCTAACACAAGTTCATCTCAACAAATTTTGAAAATCATATGAAGAAAAAAAGTAAAATCTAGAAAATTAACATGCCAAAAATGAAAATAAATTTTGAGACTTTACATAAAGAGCAATAATGGGTGGGGAAAACTGAGATCTGGGTGTATAGTTGGATGAAAGAAAAGATAAAAAGCAACCACAACCACTTGAAGAAGCATTAAAGATGATGTAACTCACAAGATCCTCACCTCACCTCACCACACCAGCTATAAAATTAATAACTTTAGGTTCATAACAATTTAGTTAAAAACATAAACAACACAACTAGAGAGAGAAAGTAAGTGATGAGAAGGATATAAAACCAACCTGATTTGTGAGAAGAGAAAGAAAAGTAAAGGAAACCCAGTTGAGAGAGTGAAAGAAAGTGTGAAACTTTAGGTGTTAGAAGAAAGATAGAACAAGGTTCATAGAAGAAGAAGAAGAAGAAGAAGAAGAAGAGGTGGGGTTTGTAGTTTTGTTTGGTGGTGGTGATGTAGTAAAAGAGAAAATGGTGTATTTGAAAAGAAAAGATTAGTTAGATTTGAACATTTTTATGATTCATATTCATTTGATGATCACAATGGATTGGATCCATCTATGACAATGAATTGAATGGCACTAACCTCAACTCAAACTTTGGTTTCTCGATTCAAGAGAATAAACGATGGGACATGTTATTATGTTTCTTTTTCTTTTTAATTACAAAAACAAAACACAATCGTAGCTACTACTACAACACAACAACAACAGTCCAATCACCACCGAACCCATCTTCATCTTAACCCTCCTCTCTCTATTTACACTATTATTACAACCCACCCACACTTTACTTTACTCAATATTACTACTATTATACTATAATAAAGTCGGTTTAATTTATGGAAATTTTTGGTTTTTTACTTTACTTCAAACAACTTTAGCTATGAAGTTCATTAAGGATACATAAGTGAAAATTTTCGAATTCAAACACGTCACAACGTATAAACATAAGTTAGGTTTACTATGTACAAATAAAATAAGTCTTAGGTAGTGAACAAATTAATTCTTATTATTCAATTAATAAATCTCACCTTTAAATCTTATAGGATATCATATGATTGATTGTTACGTAGTTATCTATTGTAGTTTTGTTTGCATATACTTTTTTGGTGGTGGCCGAAGTTTAAACCTGCACATTACTTATATTATATATTGTTTATATCAATCGAGTTAAATAAATATATACCGGTAGTATATGCAACATTTTTACTATATGAGGTGTAGAGTTTTTATTTATATATTTTGTTACTTGTTTTGTTCCGGACAAAAAGGTGGAGAGTGGGTATGTGTTACGTAAAGTGAAATTGTAGAATTTTAATGCCAAATTTCGAGGCTAGATTTTTGGAATTTGAGTTAGGGGGGAGTGAGTGAGTGACAGAGAGGGATTGAGAAAGAAGGAAATAGGTGGTGAATGTAGGAAGAGAATCATAAAAAGTGAGAGATAGAATCACCGCAAACAAAAAGAGAAGAAAAATCAAACAAAGAAAATTGTTGTTCACATACATATTTAGAAGGCTAAGAAACATATGTAAAATACGAAATTGTTCATTGACGGTTAACTGTCGATGAAAACTTCGATAGTTAACTACCGAGAAAAATGTTTCATCAGATTAAACAGTCACCTGCTCCCCTATACACTATTTCATCATCAATTTTTTGTGGTCAATATATAATTAACATTATGTAATTTATATTGATATATATGATAATATGACTTTTATGTGGTGAAACTACCTAGTGCAATGCTTATTTATTAGTTATTAATGTTTACGCATTTGATTTATTCGTTATTACATTTCATTTAATTTTGTTCTAATTTATGATTCTTTTTTTAAGGCCTTCGTGGAGTGAAACATGTCTGAGGTTGCAAAAATTGAAAGGCGTGTTAGGTACTCCGCGTTTAAAAAGACGGTTAAAGTTATGATAACGTCGACCGACCATCTTGATGATTTGAAGGCACAACTTAACACTTATTTTGAGCATCTTGGTGAAAAACAATATACACGTCACTTGTTTGGTCAAATGCCATGCATAGACCAAGGAGAAGATAGAGATCAATACGCATGGAAAACGGCAAGCTATATGCCTTGGCTTATTGAAGACTATAGCGACGTCGGATTTATGTTTCGGAATATGGTGGAAAATAATATATTATATATGTATGTTCGTTCCATATGCAATTGCGTTGAATGTAAGTATGGATTTAATTTAATGATATGAAATGAGTTGTAATGTGTTGTTTAATTATGGACACTATGTATCGTTTTGATGAATTTCAAACTTTTCTGTATTTTGAATCAAATGTCGGTTTGATTTAATTGTAGACAATTGTAAAAGATATTGTATTTTTCTTGTTTATGACTGAGTTTAAATGTTGTATGAGTTATATTGCCTTTGGAAATACTCTGGTTTAATTATAGGTAAAAACTGGCTGAAAAATGGCTTGAAATGCTTTACAAGTATGCAGAACCCACTGTCTGCATAATTGTTTTTCTTGGCAGTTAACTACCGAGGTTTTCCTCGGCAGTTAACTGCAGCCGGTTTTGCAATTCCTCGACAGTCTGCCGAAGGACAATATAGTACTTTACGCACGTGTCTCAGCCTTATGATATGTGTGATCATCAATTTTCTCAAACAAAAGAAAAGAAGGAGGAAGGTAATTGGTAAAAGTATTTGCGGTAAAAAAAATATCATGAAGCAAAACTTTCTTCTCATACTTTTATGCCAAGATGGAAATATAACTAATAAATAAAAAATATCCTAAAAAAAAAAACTAATAAATAAAATTTGACAAAAAAATTCGTAAAATATAGCAAGTATACTTTAAAAAACGATATGGTGAGTGAGAAAAATGTTGACTAGAGATTTTTTTGAGTCGTGTAAGATTGACTTTTTAAAAATGATGAATGTAGGATTGACTTTAGTTCATCCATACACAAATATTTTCCTTAAAAAAAAAATATACACAAAAATATTTGAATGAGATTTTTCAACATCTTCTAAAAAAAGAGATTTTTCTCAGCTTAGATAGAGGCCCTTGATTTGAATTCACTTGTCGACAAATAACAATGTTAATATCACTAGAGTGATTAATATATGTAATTGCACACAAATAATATTTTGTTCACACTAAAAAATACTCCTTCCATTATAAATTATCAATAGTTATGATCATTTATAAAAATTGAAAAATATTGTACCAAAAAGATTATATATAATTAATTTGGCAAGTAAAATAGAAGTTATGAGTTATTTTATAAAATTATCCTTATTAATGTTATCCTTATCAATGGTATGTGAAAGATAAATTAAAGAATTGAAAGAAAATAGATAATAAATTATTAAGAGTAAGAAAGTATATAATAAATTATCAAGAGTATAACAGAAAAGTAACTTTAATGATGCATTAATATTGTAAAATAATTTATAATTTGAAACAAATTTTTCTCTCAAAACAACTTATAATAGTAACATTGTGTGTTTGTCCTCTCGGGATCCGAAGGAACTCATAATGTTTTCTCTACGTTGGAAGAGGTTCGAGGATGTTTTTCTGGTTCTCTATTCATGGTGGTTGTTTATCGTCGTTGGATCTGAAATATGCTGATTAGTTTAGATCCATTTTCGGCAGTTCCCATTGTCCCTTTAGATTGTTGATGTGGTGTGGTTCTCGGTGGTGGATGTGTGTTCTTGTTCTGAACATGTTGACTCCAGCGCGTCGGTGCATTCAAATTTGTTTCAGTTTGGTTTGGCTCGAAAGAGCGATTATAACTTGTTGTTGTTTTGCAGGAAGTTGATGGATGTTGGACCACTTATGTGTTGGCAGACGGTTCATACGCCATTTTAAGATTCAACATTCATTTTGTTTGATTTGGATTGTGGGGCTCGAAATGGTCATTTAGCTTGCTGCCATTAGTTGTCGGGAGTTAATGGTACATGAACCGCTTCCGTGTTGACGGATGGTCCAATCACCGCATTGAAGACCTTAAATTAATTTTAGGATTAATTAGAGGTTTATCCCTTGTGTTGTTTTAGTTTTTTATATTACCTGTTTGAGATCGACCTACACTCTTGGCCAGCAAAATTTTTTATATTTTGAATTTGGTTCCTATTTTAAAAAAAATCATAAAATTGGCCAGCAAAATTTAAGAATGATGAAATTGGTACTCTATTCAAACAAAAATTATTTAGAAATGAAGGAAATTTAATTGAAGCATTGGATTACATACAATAATAATTTCCTTAGGGAGAAATCACCCTTGACATGATATGTGTTAGCCTATTTGAATTTAAAGGAGAAGTCATCCATCTAATATCTATAAAAACGACGATAAAATTTCATTATTTGTTAATCGCTATTTTTATGACATTTCAAAAAGACGATGAACTAGTTTCAAAATATGAAAACAGGGAGAAATTTTCAAATTTTGAAAAATTGTAGGGACTAAATTACAACTTTTGAAAATTTATAGGGACCGATTGTTAAAATCAGAAAAATATAAGGACCAGTTTGCAAGATTTGAAAAAAATAATACAAGGGCCAACTTGAGATATTGTTTGTTGTCTTTTGGCTGCACAAAGGTGTTGAGGCAAATCAAACAACTTCGCATTTCAGATTGATGGGTCAAATGTGCCTATAAGTAATTTTGAAGAGACAATTTTTCTTGTAGTGATTCTTAAAAGAAAGTTTTCTCTTGAGCAAATTGAAGAATCGATGCCTGGAGTTTGCCTTTATATTGATTGTTGCAATTTTTTAACTTCATGTTATTATGGAGCTGGACAACATTTTGATGTTTTGAATTTGATAAGGAAGTCCTTAACAAACATGCTACAGGAACAAAGTACATAACTAGAGCATGGTACACACCAAGATGGAGTATTGAGTATCACTATTATGAAGCTGCATGTGTTATTGCTGCTTGGGTACAAGAACTAGAAAAGTTTGGTGGAAGGATTTCACTTCAGTTTCATGTGGCAAACATTGTTGGAAAATATGACACAACTATTGAAATCAAACAGAGATCGTGTGATCAATTTCAATTCATATGTGGTAAAAGGGTTGATCTAAACAATGCATCAACTTGGAACACTTTAAAATTTATACCTCAGGAAGTTGTACTCAATTGGGAATACCATGATTCCTAGCTATAAAATCATAATTCTTGCGTTTCATTTGAAATTTGCTGATTTTGACGGGGGGTAGTAATGTTATGATACCAAGCATAGTCACGTCATCAAAGTGGGGTCGCTAAAATATATTTAAAGAGAGAGGAAATATGTCACTTGATTCAACAATTAAGAGAACAAATACATTAACAAGAAATATTTTCTTAACCTTCTATGAAAGGAAGCAATGATTGAGAAGGGTATACAGAAAATTGTTATTCAAAAAAAATAAAAAATCATCCATCTTCCTCTTTGATACTCTCTTATAGTGTAACGGATTGACTTTTCTTTGTAATTTCATACTCTTGAATCAAAATTGAATATTATTCATCCATTTATATATCTTTATTATTTCCTGTTGGTTGCACTTAATTTGTCAACCCTTAGATATGATCTCCACTGCCAAAATATTGTAAGGAAAAAAAAAAGTAGACAACAAACTAGTCAACGTAAGATATCTTTGTTAGTAAGAATTTACATGTTTTTCTAATATCAGTTCCTGTAAAGCTAAGAATGACATGGTTTTAACAATGAACACTGTCCAATTGAGTTTGTTTAAGCTTCATTCATATTATCTTTCTAGATGTCACTGGGTGATATTGTTAAGGTAAATGTTGATGGCAACTCTCTTTTTAATTTTTGAAGGTAAATGTTAATTTGGCCACAAATTTATTTACATGCTATTTTAAATTACTTACTTAGTTTTAACATATGACACTAGCTTAGCTAGCTACAGACACATCATTCTCTCTTGAATCTGATTCAACTGCATGCTAGCAACTTTGAGCTTGAAAAACTTTGATATGAGCGAAGATTGACAAGCAGTGTTGCGGTGGTGTAGATCGAAGGAGAAGATCAAACACTTTTATTTGAGAAGTTTTCATTTTTGAGTTTGAGAAGATTTCATTATGGGAAAATAAATCAATATAGTTGAAATTTTTATTTTTTCAACAAAAACTAAATTATGGGAATTATAATCTTAGGGAGAAATTTCACATTTATAGTATTTGATCTTTCTTTTAATCTTTCAAAAAAAAAAATATTTGAGAAAATAATTGAGGGTATATCTTTACGGAAATATATTTTATATAGTCGTCATGATAGATTGTGTTTTTTTTTTTAAAGAATGATAGATTGTTGTAACTATTGATATTGCTCATGGTTGTGAATCTCTTAGTCACCATGCTCCTTTGATAAACCACACCAAAGCTATGTTTGAATATTTTAAACAAGATAGAATATATTTGAATATTTTAAACAGGATAGAATGGAGCAAAATGGAATGAATATTTTATTGTTTGAATATTTTATGATGAAACAGTGCAAAATTATATTTTTCGTTTGGAAATTAAAGAGAACTGAATAAATTATATTTTTTATTTTCTTTTTTATACTTGTTTTAAAAAAACTACATGTATAACTAAACATATAGTTAAATTGTACTACAATTAAATAAAAGGGAAAAATACTGATGAAATATTTATAATAATCAAAACTTAATCATCAATTATGACAATTTTTAAACTGTTTTTAAGGATTTATTTTTAATGTTGTTAATATTTTTCAATAGTAATTTATTGAAAAATGTTTCCTTCAAGGGGTTTATGTAAATACTAGTAAATGATATGCTTAAAGAGATTGTGCAATTCTCTTAAACGATTTTTAAAGTATTATGAATGATATTTGCCGGTATACTCGTTTGCATCCAATATACATAGATTTATGGGGGCAAATTAAACCTAAATGTTAGTATGATACACACTTTCAAATTTCTTCATGCAATACCAACAACTTTGATCATCTACTTATTTTTCATTCTCACTATCTGACGAGGAACGAGATGATTGATTACCCACTTTACACAACATACCATCTCTTCAACCAAAGTCTCACATTTTTTTACTTTGTCATCAACTTCATCTTCAAAGAGTAAAAATATATTTTCAAGATGGGATACTCTTCAACCTTTTTGTCTTCTCTTTTAGGCTTAAAAATCCCCAATATAGAAGTCAAACTTCCTATCATGCAAAGATACATCCAGCATCAATGTAGCCATGCCATTATCTAAGAAAAAACACAAATAAAATGATAATTAATCGCTCTTTCAAATAAATGGTGTGGGGAATAACATTTTATCTTCATCCCTTGGTCGCACATGACTCAAATGCCAACGTTGGGTCATGAGGGAGCATGGCAAAACATCACATTGGGCTTAGAATGCATATTTACCAAAAGTATTAAGACATCAGATATATGGAATTTTTTATTATATGTTGTTCAACGCTTATTTTTTCATTAGTGTGAGATTTATAACTCACACTTGACACACAAACATATTCTCCCTCAAATATAAGACCATTCATTCATTTGGAAATGCTCCCCTCAAGCGGATTCTTTTCATTCACTAACATGTGTACGACCATTAGCACTCTTCATTAATCGAACATGGCGTCTAACCATCATTGTCCTAAAGACTTGACGTAAGAGTTGGTCGAATCATCAACTCTTATAAAGTTGATGAGTCAACAATAAGAGGAAACTTCTACATGAGCGAAATAAAATCCACAAAATAAGCAAAATACAACTCACAAACTTATTGGTGTTTTTGATGTCAGAAGTGTAGGAGTTTTCTTTTGGGTGCCCTGCCTATATGCGTCACCCTTTGCTTGTTTTTTTTTTGTCTTGCCGGTTTTTGTTCATATTGTAATCAATCTCTGATTAAAATATTTTATTATTGTCGAACTGATCATCACGTTAGACTTAGAGCAACCACACAAAGAATTTAGCACCACGATTTCGTGTAAAATCTAAGATATTGATTATGTTGTTCTTCTCATTTATATGTTGCTCAACCTTCACTTTTTTTATACAATTTTAACTTCTCTTCTATCTTCATCTCACACACCAACACTTTTGACAGGAGAATGTAGTTTTCTTTTCCTTGTTCTGTTTTCTGTCAGGTTTCTTCTTGATAGAAAATTATAAAATCCAGTAAATTAGAATATATTTCGAATTCATTCAAACAAAAATCTTTTTAAATTAATATTACCCCGTTAAGTTAATTTTTTTTTAGTAGTTTCTTCGGCACATCTTGTGCTGAGGAGCCTGCTACAACAGTGTTAATATAATCCATTTTTGCTTGTTAAAAAAAAGTTAATTTTTTTTTCTTCTCCACTTGACGCGCTATTATTTCATTACAAAAAAGAGAGAAAATTGTGGCAAATGATTCAAGTCTCTCAAGAGTTGTGGCGGGGCAAATATTTCTTAGGCTTTGTTCGGAAGTTTGGAAGGGAGGAAAATGAAAGGCTTTGGGAGGATAGAAATATTGGATAAAATAGAGAAATCTTTCACATTTTTTTAAAGAGTAATAAATTAATGCTTATGATTAATATATTTTTTATTTTAAAAATATTATAACAACATATATTAAATTTGAAGAATTCATATAAGCCCTCTTAAACTCCCCAAAACCCTTCTACAATACAATTTTTAAGTTCTCCAAATAATGAGAGTTTTATATTTTGATGAAAAATAAGCACCTCAAATCCCCTCTACCGATGTTCTCTATTTTCTCCATTTACTCTCCTTCCTTTTTTTGTTTCAAACCCTCCCCTCCCTTGCTTCCCCTCCAAATTCACAAACAAAGCCGTAATATACTATTAAACAATTTTATGCGTTTAGATGAAATTTATTTTTAAGTCAAAAAAGAAAAAACTTAAAGTTTCTTCTCATTATTCATATTCAATCATATCAGTCTCTGATAAACAATTTTCTAACTAGACAAAATATAACACGAAAGGGCAACGAAAAGAAATTGTTTGACTTCCCATTCACAGTAAGCATGCATGACATAGCTAAATGGTGAAAAATGCCGGCCATCACTTATGACATCAACATTCAAGATACATGAATGGATCTCTTTCTGTATTGACAAAATTTAGCATGATTCAATGCTGAAAAATAATCTTGTATATGGTGCAACATCAATTTTTTTTTATATATGTTAAACAAAACCCTAAAACAATACTCGCAAAAAGTTTATATTAATCTTCCTCCAAATCCATTAACTCGGTATGCAAGTCTTGATATTATTGGTAGTGCAATACTAGTACTAGTATATAGTATAGGAAAATATTAACAAGTGTCTCCAGAAAACTCTTTAAAGACTATAGGTAATATTTGATTTTTTAAAAAATAATTGCTTAATTCAGAATACTTAGAGAATATCCCAGAAACACTCGTTAACGAGACCCCTCAGTATATATGTCAAAAAAAATGTACTGCTATATCCCAAATTATGCGGTGAATGAAAAGCCACGTGCAATTTTGAAGCTACAACTCGTGTCTGCTACCTGCCAGTGATTGATTGCTTTACTTTTTCATATATCTGAAATCAGATATCACGATCCATATTTCTGAACGTTTGAAAGTGAAATTTACTGGCTCCCAACGCTCTCACACCCCCCAAAATCACTTTTCCTTTTTCTTTTTCTTTTTTCCTCTCTGAAACTGAGGAGTGGACGTAAGCTTCTAAAATTCAGTGTTCTACTCAAATGGCTGTTTTTATTTTTTGTTCATCAGCTACAAGAATTTTCCTTTTCGACTGTTTTTTGTCTTGGAACCTTAAATTATTGCCATATTTTATAATAATTTTAAGGACAATCATTCAGATAATTCTATTAAAAAAAAGTGTATTTCCCTTTTAAAATTTATTTCTTTTAAAGACAATCATAATTATAAATCATTCATTTCAGATAATTCAATAAAAAAACAATCATTCAGATAAGTGCTGGGGTCCCAAGACAGAGCCTGTAATATATACTAGTGATTTTACTCGAGTGATTTATAAACACTTCGTTTGAATTTTGTTTTCTTGTAAGGTTTGATTTTAATCATAGTGATTTTACTGTGATTATTATCACTGAGTGACACACACATGCTCCCAAAAATAAAATAAACAGAAACACACATCCCCTTTTATTTGAAGCGTAATTCAAAAATGAGGAATGCTAGGAACACACCTTCTAACACACACATTTCAACACATTCTCTTTGGTTAAAATTTACATGGGATCCACCAAATTGATATGGGACCCAGATGATTTGGTGGAACTCATGTGAATTTTAACCAATCAAAAAAAAATGTGTTGAAAAATGTATGTTAGAAGATGTGTCGCTAGCATTTCTCTTCAAAAATATATCGTTTCTTGTATACGTTGTTTATTTAAAATACTCTTTCAAAATACAGATTAGAATCCTCTGAATAACAACAATCAAATATTTCTTTTTAGGGGAACAACAATCAAACTTTTCTCTGCTAGTAGAAGCCAGCTACAAATTAAACTCATCAAATAAAAACATTCAATTTTAAACAATTGTTACATGATTGATTGTATCTATCGCAGATCATGGAATCTCTGTATTTTATTCAAATCATAACCATACTAAAATTTTTTTTTTGAAGTAATAACCATACTAAAACTGTAAAGCTAAAACAGTTAATAATATTGTATTGTTTAAAGAAACAAAAAATGTATGGATAAAACATTATTTTTATACTTTTAAAAGGTTGACTATACAAATTTTAAAATAGTTTTACTATGTTTAATAGTAGGTCCCAAGACACCTGTTAACGTTTTTTTTTAGATAGACGAAATGACATAATTATTAAAAACACACAAGTGAATGGACCGAGGTTCGACATTATTGCCACTTGAGCTATAACTCTTGAACTTTTCCTATTTTCTACTATCTTTACTGTACAATGCAAGAAGTATGTTCGTATCTGAAAGTGACTAAAGCTCCATTTTTTTGAACGGTGCCTAAAATCGATTTGTCACTTGTGCCAACAAAGCTCCATTATGGGCCGAAATATTAAGTTTGGAGTAAGTTATTCTCAAATATATCCGAAGATAAGTCAAACGAAAGGAATTTGATACCTTAAAATTAATTATATATCAAAAGGAAATTACAAAATTATTTTGATTGAAAATTAAGCAAATGGTATAATAAAAGGTAAGAATATATAATCCAAATTTTCACATTGAAGGTGATTGTTACACTTTTTTTCTCATCCAGAATACACCCATTCACTTTAGATGAGACAAATAAAAATAGACCTTCGCCTGAACGCGTTACTATGCATGTACCAAGCGGCAAAGAACATCAACCTTAAACCATTTTTTAAGTCCAACAAAAGACACGAATGACGAGCCCAATCATAGGTACCAAGCAAAATATGGACTAGACACGATAGCACATGTAAAGGTCCCCACATATATCCTAGACATTGCATTAAAAGATAAATGTGTATTATCATAACATGCTTAAAGGAGAAGGGAATTTGTTCACCCAATAATTCCCATGTGGGACGTTTGTATACATACAAGCTGGAGCATACAATCACAGTTGTATTGGACGAACAAATCATTTCTGATTACATGCTAATAATTATTGTGCTGTGTTCACAAAGAAATTTGCATCTTTAGAAGGGCCAAGAGAAAAGAATAATAATATACATGCCTAGCCATTTTAATCAAACAATTAAATATTGAAGACAGCCAGCCTAGCGCTATAGCAACCAGAAAATAAATGAAATTTGGATGAGCAGAGAGAGATAGAGTAGAGCAGGAGCTAATTACAATGAGATTTATGGTACTTTCCCCCCTTTCACGCACCAAAGCAACACAAATTAGAAGGTATATTATAAGACATGTAGATTGGACAAACACAAGCAAAACTCTCCAAAGGTTAGAACCAGTTTAACCCTAGGGAAGAGACTGATATGATTCCAACCATGAACCATTTAAAACCTTAGGTGCTTCCTGCTGGAACCTGATTCACAATATCAAAGTGGTTCACAGGTTTGGGCCTCCACTTAGTTCTACCCCTCACAATTTCAGCACCATCTTCAAGTCGAAGCAAATGCTGGCACTCAATCCGGCCGCTTTGAGCTAGATTGCCAACACCAGCATCAGATACAGAAGTTAGGGACCGGAGCACACTGTCCTTGCCACACTCCCTCCTATACTCCAAAGTCATAGCACAAAGCTCGTGACTCTCGAGGATTGACTGTGGAGCACTCTGCAAAAATCAAAGCACAACCCTTTGGTTAAGAATCCAGATGTGAACAACCCATCACATAACAAATGAAACAATGCAAGGTGTATTATCTCCAAGAAATCAACATGTAACTAATTAATTAGGGGGAAGTAAAAGTGATTTACAAAAGTTGAAACATCACACCGTGTTGTTTAACTTTCTGTGTTCTCTTAAGTACTGCGTACTATTTGTATTATTAATTTATTACCACTAAGTTATATCATGTTTCATTTTTAAAGTCACTACACGTCCCTCGCTTGCTCACAAGTCAATACCTGTGAGGCATCAAATGTCAATAACAACTATGGCAAATAAAATACTTCATCTTAGACTTTGAGATATAAGGTGGGCCTCATTGTTGAGGTGGGGGAGTGGAGGAGCGAAATGACAAGGAGAGAGGATTTGATCTCCACTCCGAACACAACACTAATGAAACTAGCATTTGTTATTTAGAAAAAGAACTTTATCGTAGGTTTCAACTGCCATATCATCAGCCTGGTAATGATACTAGAGAGAGGGTTTGATCCCCCACCCTAAACAACATAATGGTAGTACTAGCTATACTGACATTTGTTTTTCGAAAAAGAACTTTATCTTCAACTACCGTATCAATCATTTTCACCAGCCTCACATGAGCACACCCTTACTTTGCAAAAAGTTGATTGGGTCGACTTCTACAGCCCCAACAGACTAAAGACTAGGGTTTTTTTGGTGAGGTTTGTGTTGAGTATAATTACTCAGCCCGCAAAAGACCTTAAGCTAGTCAAATTATGATTCTCACTTAATCCATCCAGAATTTTTTAATTTTATCACATTTCAAAATATTTGTCCGTGAAAGGAGAGAGAGAAGACAAATAATTGGAGATGAAAAGAACAGAAAACTACCTCCAGAATCCAGCCAATGTACTTCACATTGTTAACATGCTGATTGACATCTAGATCACTCCATCTAGGCTGAAAGCACAGACACAATATGTAATCTAATTAGGAAACAACATCTAGGGTAAGTTGACAAAATAAATTAACGATAGCAATAACAACAAAGAATGGACATACACTTAAACCCGAGCGGATATAATCCGCTGTGCTGTCATCAAGTTTAGCCAGTTTTCTGTCATCTTCTTCCAGAATTGGTGCAGATTCCACAAAATAAGAACCTATCTCTCCTCTGACTTCTTCCGGAATTTTGGACAGCTTTCTGGTATGTTTATTCATCATGACCCAAACACTGTCGATCACGAAAACCACCACCAAGATCAAAAAAATGATAGATGTCACTAATTTCAATATCAGTGACTCAGTGTGATTTATACGCACCGGGCTTATATTTAGTAATGAACTAAAACAATACAAGTTGTTCTACAGATTCTTATATGGAATAAAACGACATGCTTAGAAATGTAATTCATTGTCTTTAACTTTACTAAATGCAAAATGAATTTCTCAAAATTCAGTTTTGATAAATTTGTTTATTTAGAAAAATAGTTGTTCTCAGGACTTCATAAAAGTGTGTAGGATTCAAAGTTGTCTAACCATCCTTCATGCACATTCAAAAAACCTTTCAAAACAAGTTTATTGCTGGCTGCAAAAGGAAGAGGATGGAGAACTCCAGAAAATGATTTCTACCTGGAGGCTCTCGTCAAGATTTCCCCAGTATTATAATCACGTAAAAGCCAATCACGACGCATACCATTCTTGCCCGATGCAGAAACCCAAGTTTCTACATGAACAACATCTCCCCTGAAAAAATATAGACACCTTATGTCAAATGAGAGCAGATTCAGAATATCCATAATAGTCCACATAACAGATTATCTAACTTCAATTCACACCAAGAAGCCAACTCTGATAAACAAGGTACATAAACTGCTAAATAAATGCAGAAGGTTCAATAATTAACATGAGACATTTAGAATTACCATTCCTTATAAAGATCAAAACATCTAACTGAGAAATGGAGTTCTAACATAGATACACATGCATATTACACATACAACAAATGATAAGTATGGATGACTTACCACGTAGGATAACGATCAACAACAACTTGCATCCGCGCAACTACCCATATTAAGTTCTTTTTGCACATTTCAGGCGTAGAACCAAAGCCATCACCAAGAAGCCCCGCAGTTTTAACATGATTAAGTGCAGTTTCCTGTTATAAAACAAATAATTGTAATATACATATAAGCTTGTATGAGGCTGCTACTATCTATTCTGCACAGCGAGTTAATATACAAGTCTAACCAACTTTTTATCTCCTAAGACCATAAATAAAGATTCATTTTTATACCTGCAAATGATTCATTATTGTATCTATAGACGCCGTTCGATCCGCACCAATTTCATACGATCTTATAGAAAAGTTTTCACTGAACACAAGACCATCCTGAACAATTTTGCCTATACCAAAAGGGTCAATGAGCATGTCAGACCGTCTTGGCTTCCAATCGAGCATCATCCACTGTTTTTCAGCTGCCAAGAAAATCGTTGTTATAGCAGCAAGAAGCATACTCCAGTCAGGTAACTGGTTGATAAAAGTCCTAGAGGATTGTGACGACGGCAAAACATCCTCATGCTTATAGTTTTCTACAGATGTAGAAACTTTGGTTCCATTAATCTTGGGAGGGGCATGGGCATTTGCCTTTACTTGCAAGCCCGCAGACGCATGTTTAGATTTAAGCCCTCCAAGGTTCGCATTCCCACCACCTATTTTGTTGCCACCAGAGTCCGGCAAGGATGAAGTAACAGGGAAAAAAGCAGCGGCAGTGGCCACCATAATGAGATTCTATTTTTTACAGCAGCTGCATGATAAATTGAAGCAGGTTAAAAATGAAGAATCCTATAAAAAAAATGCATGAATATCAACACCATACATAATCATATTTCACCCTAATAACAAAAAATAGCAACCTTTCATATATATAACAAATACAAAAGAATAATAACAGATACTTCGGGCAAAAGCAAATGGAAATAAGGGTCCATTTGGATTGACTTATTTGAACTTATATATGGCATGGGCGCTTATGATACTGTTCAGGAGAATTTATGTACACAACTTATGACATGTTCATAAGTTGTTTCAGCTTATTTAATAAGCTCTCCAAGACTAGCTCATAAAAGCAGCTTATGCTTATAAAAAAACAATTTAACTTAATTTTATCTCTTGTTATAAAAAGAGCTAATAACTGGTAAGCGTTTATCATGATAAGTACTTAAACTGTAAGCAGCAAATTAAGCTGCTTATCCAAACAAGGCCTAAATGAGAGAAAGGGTAAAATAAAGGCAAACCTAACTCCAATATTAATAAAAAATAAAAATAAAAAAAATTTCAATTTTCACAACAGATCCATATAATGTTTTGCAACTTCTGATTAAGAACTTCAACTAGTGAACCTCAATTTCAAAGGAGAATAAATCAAAAACGTCACAAGCATTTTTTTTTCATTGATATAATCATGATAAGTTTTTACTCAAAGTGGGAAAAATCTCAGTGATAGTGAAAAAAACAAAGCTTAAGAGTGTAGAAATTCTACAGCATCTAAAATGGTAAGTTTATTTTCTCACGTTTCCAACGGAAAATTCTAGAACGGAAAAAAGTGATTATGAAAATTTCACAATCACCGAACCAAAAGTAAAGATTAACAACTGTATAGATCTGAGTCCGAATCTAGAAAACACCGCAAAACTAGAAAAGTAAAACGCAACCACAAAAAATAAAAAATTAACACACAATGCAATCGAAAACGAAAATCGCAACTTCAATGCTTCGAAATCCACAACGAACACGATGCATCATTGCATAATTTACATCCACCTCTGGATAATTTCAAAATTAAATTTAAAAAAATAAAAAACATAAAATAACGAGTTCAACGATGAAAAATGCAGAAAAAACGGTTTTTTTGTTTGTTTAATAATTGCGAGCTTCGATCTTTGAAGTTTTATGAAAGCTGTAAAATTCCTTAAAAAAAAGTGATTAATTTGAAAAACACGTTAAGGTGAAGTGTAGATCAGAGGAGATTTACGTAATTGCGTACCAGAGTGAAGAAGAGGAAGAGAAAGACGCTGAACAAAACGAGAATGAGAAGAAGGAAGGGAAGGTGAAATCAGAGGAAGAAGAAGGAAAGGGCTTTTATGTAATTTTAGATAATAGGTTCTCTCTTCTTCTTTTCTTAATTTGTGGAAATGAGATTATTTAAATAGGGTGTATAGTTTTGTTTTGGAAAAAAATTGGACTATGGTGTTGTGGTGATTATAGGGAAATTGACATTACATCAACTTCAATATATATAGTGTTGCCATAGTTTGTGTCTATGTCTACCCTACCTTGCCCCCCTTATTTTCTCTTTCAAAATGTTTTCCTAGTTCTCTTAGAAAAATTACCATGTTACCCCTCTTCAACTATTTTCTTATGTATTTATTTATTATAAAGATATGGGTGGTTACCTTAAAGTGAGTTGTCATAGTTTATTATGGGTAATTCATCATTTTGGTCTTTAAGATGTGTACTTGTTGTCATAGTAGTTTTTAACTTGTTGATTTGTTAGCCATATTAATCTCTGACGTCGGTTTACGGTGTTAACTCTTCAAATAAATGGATGTGTCCTTTTTCTTTAGACGAGTGAGGTTATGATTTGTCATTGGAGACCAAAACGAAGATTGATCAAAAGTTGATTCATAAGATGTTTTATTAATATTTGTTTACTTGTTTTATTTTTTATTAGAACCGGGAGACTACTCTCACTCTCATTCCCTCCAAATAAACTTTTTATCTCTGACGTCTAACCATTGTACGCCACCATTCTTGTCATTGTTTCTCGCTTTTCCTTGAAGCCAGTTAATAAACTTTGAAGAGAAGTGTGTAACCTAAAAAATAAACGACATCGGGGAAGGTTAGTTAAACATAAAATGTTTCTTCTTCTAAAATGAAACATAGTATAACTCAATTCCCCTTTCTTCTGTGTGTGTCTGGTTCTGCAACGACGATGCTAATTAATATCAATTGAGTTATAAAAAGGGGGAATTGAACATTAAATTCAAAACTAAAATCAATTTCATCACACACAAAAAAGAAATACTAAAATCAATCTAGAAGACAAAAGCTACACTTTTTTTTTTGTCATATAACATATAACGTTTAAAATTTTACTTTTTAAAGTAAATAAGTGAGAAATTCGAATTTTGAACTACAACTTTTACATATATAATGCAATGTTTTATCAATTAAGTCAAATTTATGGGGATAAAAACTACACATTTTATAGGGACTAAAAACTTAATTAACCCTAAAATTAATTTTGAATCTAGAAAATTGATGTGGAACCAATCATTCATCAAAGACTAACACGTATTCGTAAGTTTTGGAAGGTCAAGGCAAAAGAAGTTGAAGGTGTGGAAGGTAATTGTAGTTCTATAATCAAAAGCAAAAAAGTAGGTGTCCACGATATAATGGAAGATTTTCTACGTGGTCAAATCCATATTTTATTTTCTTTCATTACAACGATCAACATCCATTTTCTAGAAAGCAGAGAAAACAAAATCAAATTTTCCTTCAAATTATTTAGTTTTCTGCAGGGACTACGTACCATACCCAATTAGCAATTCGGTGAACTATATTTCCCTAGCCATTGAGATTGTGTATTTTTCTTTTTTAATGACAAGTTTTTTAGTGTGTAACGGTACTTCAATCCAAATTAGAGAATACTTTAAATCATTAGCAAAAAAAAATTTAAAGCTCAAAACTCCTCAAAAAAGATTAGGAAAAAAAAATTTACAATCCATAAAAAAGAAGGAGTATTTACAATCCATAAAAAAAAATTACAATCCATAGTTCGTGAGTTTTAAATTTTAACAAATGACAAATTGAGAAAATTGGGTTTGTTTTACTCGTAGAATAATTTTTTTATCCAACGGCCGAACACGAAATTACTCATGTCTTTTCTTCTAAATACCAAAGAGTTGACAACAAAAAAATTGTCATTGTGCAATTTAAGACTCGTCTAAGAGAAGAAGAAAAACACACCAAATTACTAATGTTTTCTAAAGACATGCGTTAAACGTACTTGTTAACATTACTCTTGAAAATCAAATCCTTTCGAAAACAGTCATTTATTGGAAAATATATTTGAATTTGTGTTTTCAACCCCCTAAAAAAATAATAGTGTTTATTGTGAAAAAAATAAAGGTGTTTATTTTCATTTAAGTTTTAGTTGTATTGAAAGGTTTGGGCAGGTAAACCAACATTTTTGTCTTGTGTTGGTTGAGTGTTTGACCTTTTCTGAGTCTTCTGAATCTAAAACTTCAAAGAGAAACATATTACTATACTGCACTTTATACGTTTCCAATGAAATCAGCATGAAAATGGACCGAAGCTGGAGAAAGCACATGCAAAGTGCCAATTAATCTATCTTCTTTTTTAAGTCTTGTTGACCAGTTTTTTATTTTTATTTTTATTTTTCATTCAATCAATCATTTATCCATTGCGGGATAGATGGTATGGTATGTGCTTTGAAGGGGATTCATCCCCTGCTGGCGTTTACAATATGTTTATGTTCATTCATTGATATTTTTTTAAAATGTATTTTCTCTAATCATTGTTATAAACAAGAAGGAAATGTTAACAAATGTTTTTTGAAGTAGATATTTTTGTAAGATGTATTTTCTTTGGTCATTATTATAAGTAAAAAGGAAATGTTAATGAATGTTTTTTGAAGTACTTTTTAAAAACTTTAAATGGTTAGTTTTTATAAAAGTGAAATCGTTGCAACAACTAATAGACAAAATTAAATGTTTGTTTGTTTACCCTCAAAACTAGTCGAGATATCCGTGCTATAGCACGGGTAGCCCGACTTCGCCGCGCGTATCGGGACGGGTGCATTGGAAAAGTGAAATTATTTTTGTTCATAGTAAAAAAATAAAATGTATTTAAATCTTAGTATTAATATTTATTGTTCGGCAGTAATTATTTGATGTAAGTGCAATGAGTTGTATATGTATGATAGTAAGTGAAACTTAAAAAGAAAAGACAAATATCGATTGATTTTAAGGACTACATAAGAAAATATTTCATATATGTAGATGCCGAAGAAACATAGTAATAGGAATCGTAGATTTTTTTTAATATCGTTTAGATAATCTAAATACAATAACGATTTTTTTTGCCAATTCCCCTAAAAAAAAATTAAACCAATTATTCTCATGGATTCCATAAAAATACATATTCTCATATGTATTTTCATTAATGTAGTTTATATACTCACATATATTTTATTACTTCACGGTAAGTTTCATAAATAAACATATACTCACATATTCCGGTAAAAAAACACTTATATACATTTTTAGGAATGTATAGTTCATACACTCAAATATATTTTATTAAGATATAGTTCTCATTTTTTAAAAACAATGTATTTTTATGTTGACGATATTTAAAAACAATAATTCTCCTAAAAAACAAAATTTAACCAATTATTCTCATTGTCCCGTAAAAATACATATTCTCACTTGTATTTTTATTAATATAGTTCATATACTCACATATATTATTTTTTGGTCAAGTAGTCTAGTGGTTAGAGCTCACACAATTTAATTGTGGAAAAGTGGAGTGTTCGGGGTTCGAACCTCGGCCCCTGCATATAATATGCAATATCCCTACCAACTAAGTTAAGCACAAGGGGATATATATTTTATTAGTTCACGTTAAGTTTCATAAATAAATATATACTACCATATTTCTGTAAAAAAAAAAACTATTCATATACATTATTATTAATATATAGTTCACACTCACATATATTTTATTAATATATAGTTCTCATTTTTAAAAACAATGTAATTTTATGTTGACGATATTTAAAAACAATAATTTTAGCCAATTCCACCCAAAAAATTAATTTTAACCAATTATTCTCATTGTCCCGTAAAAATACTTATTCTCACATGTATTTTCATTAATATAGTTCATATACTCACATATATTTTATTGGTTCACGTTAAGTTTCATAAATAAACATATACTGACATATTCCCGTAAAAAAACTACTCATATACATTATTATTAATATATAGTTCTCATTTTTAAAAACAGTGTATTTTTATGTTGACGATATTTAAAAACAATAATTTTAGCTAATTCCCCTAAAAAAAAATTAATTTTAACCAATTATTCTCATTGTCCCGTAAAAATACCTACTCTCACATGTATTTTCATTAATACAGTTCATATACTCACATATATATTTTATTAGTTCAGGTTAATTTTCATAAATAAACATATACTGACATATTCCCGTAAAAAAATTACTCATATACATTATTATTAATATATAGTTCACACTCACATGTATTTTATTAATATATAGTACTCATTTTTAAAAACAATGTATTTTTATATTGACGATATTTAAAAACAATAATTTTAGTCAATTCCCCTAAAAAAGAAAAATTTAACCAATTATTCTCATAGTCTCGTAAAAATACCTATTCTCACTTGTATTTTGATTAATATAGTTCATACACTCACATATATATTTTATTAGTTCACGTTAAGTGTAAAATATAAATTTTTAACCAAATATTATTTTTACCAACATCTTTTGCATCGTAGAAGAGAAATAATTTCAATCTGACACCAAATATGAAGTTATGAAGATCAAATATATTCTAATTTGTCAATGTTGATTTCATTTTTTTTTAATCTCTAAAATAAATTTTTTCACCACAGACAAGAATATGATTAATTAGGTTAAAAATATAACTTTTTTTATTTGTTGTTGATGAAGGTAACAGTGTAACATATGTTGCAACATATTAAAAGTTGCCAACAAATGGGTCACTTGTTTTGTTTCATAAACTTTCCCATGTATTTTGTATTCCTTTCAAAGATAAACAAAATACAAGCATTAATTTATATTTGAAGAAAAAAGAAAGAAAGATAGCAACAACGTTATTACTTGAAAAAAGAAAAAAATGCACGAACATAAAATATTGTTAGGAGATGAGAAGCAAGATAAATAAGTAAAGGACAAAAGATAAAATAAGATAGAAATATAGTTATAATGAAAGAGAAGAGTGGAAAATTTTGAATTTAAAATTGTGAAAAAGTTATATAATAGAGGGTAGGGCGCGTTACCCAATGTAAAATTGGGTCAGATGACATCATAGCAAAAAGTATTTTATCGGCACAAAAGTCCATTATAACCTTTGAGTCGTGAAGAAAATAAAATGGTGAAAATTTGGACATGGGCTGTAAAATAATTTTGTTAGTACTTTGTTTTCATATATTGTTGGTGGACAACTGCAAACACACGGATATTGAGAAGCTTAAAATTTTAGCATTAGAAAATCATGATAGAGTTATGTTAGGACGCGACAAATAAGTGCAAAACATGTATTCAAACACAGCTGATATCTTCTTAGTGCTTGAAAACAAGAAATGTTGCTCTTGTTTTTATTATCATGTAGCTTAATCCCCTAATGTTTTTTCCTTTTAGCTTGCTGCTTTTTTTTCTCTTTCTGTTCCAACATTGTAACTATTTGTAAATTGTAAGTGTTTTGTCTTGACACTCATTGTGTTGGAATGAATGTTTTTATTCATATAATATTTTTCGTTTTAATTTGTCAAAGTAAAACTTTTATAAAAATTTGTGTATTTAATACATTAAAGTTGAACTATTTAACTTTTTTAAAGAATGCCTTAAAAAAACATTTTTAAAGATTAATATCTCAATTTAGAATCTTTAAAGAGTGTATCGGGACATTGTTAGCAATACCATAAGCAAACAATTATTTTTTAGGTTCGTTGAAAAACTGATGTATTTGATTTATAATACAAAATTAGATACATTGGTTATTCAATAAACTTAAAAAGTGACTTTGTTTATATTAGTGATTAGATGAAGTACATTCGTTCATGTTAAAAAGATTTATATTTGATTTGATTTTTTTTTTTTTAAAGCTAAGATGAATACAAGTAATCTTATGGTCACAATATTAAATACATTGTGTTTAGGTACACAAAGAGATAGTTTTTAAAAATGAAATAATAAGAGTTTTCATTGCGCGGATGTTTAAACACGGTAGATTTGGTCTTGTCACTATACAAGATCAGTTTGATGAATACATGTTAACAACACTGTTTACTACACAGGCAGTGTTATGAACAAACAGAAAAGTATTAAAGTTAATGATATCAACAAATTTACCAAGTCTTAGCTCTGAATTGTCACCGCGATAAAAAAAATTACCATGTTAATAATAGGTCGTGAGTCGTTCTCCTATTAACAAAAAACAAGGTTATTTATGAATTTTTAAGTAGACCAAATATATGTCAACCATATAACGTACCAATTCCTTTACAAGTTTACAACAAGGAGCTTACTCAATAAACTGAATAGTATGAGTCAAGCTATTATTGTGTGTTGCATACTTTAACCCTAAACACACCATTACATCCAGCAAAGCTTTATCGAACACCAGATAATTAAAAAAATAAAATGGTGTATTTTTTTCATTAAAAACCACTATAAGACAATCATAAACGAGAATATAAATATGAAACCCTTCTTCGGAGCAGATTATCTTTTGTTGGTAATATATTTTGAAGCAATCTCTATACAAATAACAATACCTTCATAAGTACCAATTTTATGTCAAGACACGTTACCTAACAAAGAATCATTGAAATGTCATATATGATAAACTTCTTTGACCAAATAGAATTATCATGTTTTATGATTCCAAGACCAAGTATCTTTCATATTTTCTAGCAAAGAAACACTAGACAACAACTTCATACATTCCATGTTATCTTCTTTTCTCATTAAAACATGTTTGTTCTCCCCTTCCATCAACCGTATTCAAGATTCCTTCCACTATTTCATGTTGATTAGTTGTCAAACTAACAAGCTTATTGATCCTATCATTTAACACTCTCTAACCAAGAACCACACCAAAAGAATGTATCATGACCATTTTCAACCACATTTGAGAGATGATCTAAAACTAAACATGAAGATTTTCACTTTCACCCCCCACACACATGTCTATTTGTCACCCCATATTTATTTTCTAAAATTTTGAACGATAGTCCTTCCCTCTCACCTCCAACACCACTTATCTAGCAAAACATGGTTATATGCTTTAAGAGTTTGAACCTTTAAATCCCCATTTTCTTTTGACAAATTAATAATTTTCCACTTAACCCGATGAATTTTTCAAGCCACCTCACTACCACCTCATAAAAGAAGATTTAAAAAGATACTTAATCCTAAATATGGAGGAGCTTTGAAGAAAAAAATAATATAAACAAAGCAAATTCCAAGAGAACAAGTCGGCCTCCGATAGATACATTATGACTCTTTCAAGAGAACAAACATGTTTTGATTTTTTTCAATAATTTGATTCTCACCAATATACTTACTTAAATACACTTTTAATCTTCCATTTGGCTTTAAGTTGTGAATCATCAAATACATGCACTAATATTTAAAATACAATCAATAAATAGAATGTAGAAAAGTTTTTTAGACAATAACTATACTTTTAAGTTGTGAAATTTTCTTACAAATATAACTAATTTTTCTTATAAATATTTTCTTATAATAAAGAGTTGAGGGAGCATTTTTATATGTTACCACACATACATACAAGGTTGAGAAGTTAAATGTACTCTTCCTAGAGCATGATTCCATTCATTAACAACCGGACCATATGTGTTGCATAAAAAATGATTTTAGTACTTTAGAGAACTAAACACTAAATTAATTGATTCGTAGTAGCATTAGTGCAAATCAAGGATACAAGACCTGTTTTTTTAGAGATTTAAGACCACTTTTGAACAAAAACAGATATAAAATATTTAAAAATTAGGTCTTGTATCTCTGATTTGCACTAATGTAGGAACCAAAATGACCGTATTTATCATGAATTTCTATTTTGCCACCCTATCCAAACATAAAATAGAGTTATTTATAGTTTTTTTTTTTTGTTGAAAGGAGTTATTTATAGTTATAGTGAATGAATCTTTTGTTTAAATAAGCGGCTATCTGTCTAGATAACAATATGAATTTAAGAAGGATGTCTCTGTAAAGTGGATAACAGTTGTCAGTTGGAAAGTCATGTTATGGACAAAAAACTATCACACGTTGTCGGTATCCACCTCACTCGTGTTGCTTTCTCATAATCTCTTTGCTCTTCCTTGTCACATACATTAATTATGCATCAATGGTGGATCTACTCGCAAGCCAATAGAGGCAATTGGTCACCCACACAAATAGTTTGTTTTTTTTGCTTTCTAGGGGAAGAATGAGAGATTTTGAAGGGTGAAAAATAAATTAAAAAAATCATAATTTTTGAATGAGTATTTACTTTTTAAAAATGATGAATTAATGTTTATAATTAATATATTTTTTATTTTAAAAATATATAATAACATAAATTAATTTTGAATAATTTATATAAACTAAACTTTTCAAAGGCCTTTCCTCTCAAACTCCTTAAGCTCTTTCATTTGTTCATTTCTTTTTTCAAAATTCATCCTTCTCTTTTCCTCCAAATCAATAAACAAAGTCTTGTAGTAAAGAAAAATTATGATTTTTAGTTGGTCTATAGCACAATATTTGTTGCAAAGATAACTCAAAGATTTCAAGTTATTCATATTAACTATTTGTTGTAAATACTCTTGGAGGGTTTCCCTTTTGCATTTCTCGTACGGGGTGAATCTTGTCTGTTTATAATACATCATTTTAGCTTGTTTAAAAAAAAACTATTAATGTACTATTTCATTATAAAAAAAAATCATATTGATTTAGGAAGTTATTCACATAACTTTAATTATAAGGTAAATTGAAAAATAAACGATTAAAGTTGCATTGAAAATTCAAAATGACATTATTTTTTCTTCCGTTATAAAAAAAATATTGTGAGATGGAGGAAATATTTCACAATAATTGAAAATATATAGAAAAATGAATAGTAAGAGATAAAGTTTTGGCCGAGTCTTGGACTCTTTTCGAGATCTTAAACTTGCACATGATTAAGGAAAATATTTTTATGTTGTTGTATATTCAGATTGTGTAGTGCATTTCAACTCATATTAAGCCCCTCTTACTAAACATTCCTTGCCTTATCCATCTTTTAGATTGAAATGTTTCGTTGAAGCATATTTACAAGGAGGCTAATTTTTGTGTCGACTTCCTTCCCAACTTGCGTCATAATGGTTTATTCTCTTACACAATTCTTCATTCGCCTTGTATATTGTTGTCTTTGCCACTACAAATTGTGTTGTACTTACAGGATGAATTCCAATTTCTTAACTAAACTAATTTAATTAAAAACAAATTTATCGTATCTTGAATTCAAACCAAACTAACCATATAATGTGACATTTAAAGAGCATTTTATTCATATATAAATGGTAAGTGTAAATTGACTTTATACATCAATCAATCATAACGTTTTTTTTTTTTTTTTGCCTTATTCATATCTTTTGGGTGTTAAATCAAGTGAAATGTTGAACTTTTTTTTGTAATCACTTCTAAAATTTATACCGATAATGTATTGAAAATTAAAGTTATTTAAAATTCAAAAACAGAATAATACATATTAATATATAGTTTTTATCACATTTAAAAGTTAGTTGCATTTCATTTGCATGTATGGAAAGTTCATCAGCTTGATCTTTAATTCTACTTTCCCCAAACATCAGGCTTTTCCATATATCAGTTGCCCCCACAAATTAAGCTATTTTCAACTTGTTCATCATATTGAGTCAAAAAAGAAGTTGTTTGGCATATGCTTTCTACGTACGTTTATAACTGTATCTAACTGTTTCATTCAACAAATTATTAATAACAACGATACGTCCAGTCCATGCTACCTAAGTCTTAACCAGGATCATTGTCAATAGTTGTGACCATTTTTTTAGTCTATGGTTAAAGATAGATAAGGTGGCCTTAATCAGCTGTTTTTGTTGTTGTCATGTTTTATCAAATCAAATGTGAGAGACACATGAGTCGTGAGAAATCAAGACATTGCCTAACAACTTCTTTTGTAGGCCATGAAAACACTGTAATAAAAAAAACCTAACACGAACTTTTGGACGCCACAGGGCACAGTGCATAGATAACGTGGGCTCCTCGTACTTTGCTAGGTGACACATTCTAAATTGGAGAAAGGAATAATCTAGTAGTTAGCTTTTGTCCAGAGTGGGGTCAATTTTGGCAAAGTCTAGTGAGTCTCTCTTCTAGGTTGGAATGAAATGAGTCCTTAATTAACTATGAAAATACAGGAGTGTTAAAAACGCCATTTTTACCACTTTCTAAGGCCAAATCAACTATCGTGTGAAACTCATATGATCAATTTTTAAAACTAATTATTCGCGTTGATTTCGGTAAAAGTTAGAGAAAGCTTATTTATTATAATCTTCATGATAATAACTACTCCCTCCATCTCAATTTAATTGTAGTTTTTGAATTGTGTGGTTCTTAAAAAAATGATTACTTGATTTGATTTCAATAGTAAATTAATGTCATTTGTCTTAGTATTTTTTTTTTTTGTCAAGTAGTCTAGTGACCGGAGCTCGCACATTTTAAATGTGGAGAAGTGGAGTGTCCGAAGTTTGAACCCTAACCCCTGCATATATTATGCATTTGTCCCTGCCAACTGAGCCAAGCTCATGGGACAGCCTTAGTATTCTTATTAATGGTAGTTAAGAGGAATAAATTCAATAAATAAGGATATATTAATGAAAAAAATAAAATGATTGTTGCATCAATATTTTAAAATGACAATTTTTTAAAATCGAAAAAAATGTTAAAATGATAACTATTATGAAACGGATGAAGTATCTCATTGTAAACCGATTCACTTGATGGGACAGACCGAATTTCTTATGAATTTTTTTAACTCAAATAATTTACTTGCAAAAACTATGTGTTGGCCAACATAATTGATATATTTTAGATAGGATGGCTGGCAAATTTATGGACCAATGATAGTGGAATTTTTTCTCTAATTTTTTTTCTTTCAATAGTAGACTAAATATCATTTGCTTGTTTTGAGTAACACCAAAACCTAAAGAGCAACTATATTATTTTAGTTTGGTGCATTACAAGGGCTAACACACTAGTTTTTATAGTGGCAACTCCTTTTGCCTACCACATTACCCAGAAAGTGTTAATTTTTGGGTACAAATAATCTTAGCAATCAAATTCATATACATAAATGCAAGAAATAGAGGATTATATACGCAAATCAAGCATTAATATTTTCGCTAAACAAAAGTAAGTGTGAATGGGGAAGTTTTAAAAGTCGTGTGCACATCCTTATTTATTAATTTTGTTAGGTCTGCAGCAATTTAACCTAATATTTTTCCGCTCATTTGCTGTATTAGGTTAACAGTAATTTAACTTAACAATTCCATCTAAAAAAATGTATCGCACCAATTTCATTCCTATCCTCTTGCCTTTTTTTTTGTCATCTTCCTGCCTTCTTTTTTTTTTACAATATTTTGTACACAATACTAGAAAAATTCACAGCACTAATTTCATGTTTCTTTTAAAAAAAAAAAAAAATTTGTACACTTATTTAATACTAAAAAATGGATCGCACCAATTTCATTCATATGTTGTTGTCTTTTTTTTTTTTTGACGCTCTCACCTTATTCTCCAAGTTATAGTGTTACACATCCAATCAATTAAATTTCATTTATTATGAAGTTGAACCGATTTTAATTTTTTTTTAGAGGTGAAGTTGAAGCACTTAGTTTATCACATTTTAGTTTCGATATTAATTTTGTATTTTTTTTGTACACTTATTTAATACGTTTACAAACAGAATACCCTAATTTCCATGCAAACTCAGCTACCCTAATTTCCATGCAAACTCGGCTATATATAGCAAACCCTAAACCGTGTTTCTCTCAACAACAAAAAGAACCTAAACCGTGTTTCTATTAATTGAAGTGACTTTGTTTTTCATGTTAGTAGAAATTTAAAACAATTATTACAAGTCAATTTTTGATGTTTAACTATAAAAGTAATAAATGAAATTGACCCGTGCAACAATATAATATTGTATTTTTTTTTATCTTTTTCTTTATAATTTTTTAAAAAAAAATGAGAAGATAATGCCCCAATAATATATTCTGATAAAATAAAATAACAATCTTTAATTGATTAGTTTTTCAAAACTAAAATGTAAAATTTGATAAGATTCAAGTGTCATTGACAAACATGGTAAGACAAATTTGATTGTAAAATTGTATCTCTAATAATCTAAATTGCGTTTATTGATCGACCCATGATCTTGCGGGTTAAAGATTATTCATTGGTCTCTATTATAGTCCTTATTTATTAATTTTGTTAGATCTGCAACAATTTAACCTAATATTTTCCTGCACATTTGCTGTATTAGGTTAACAGTAATCTAACCTAACAAATTCCATCTAAAAAAATGCATCGTACCAATTTCATTCCTATCCTCTTGCCTTTTTTTTTGCTATTCTCTAGCATTCTTTATGTTTTACAATATTTTGTTCACAATACTAGAAAAATTCACCGCACTAATTTCATGCCTTTTTTTTGACAATATTTTGTACACTTATTTAATACTAAAAAAATAGATCACACCAATTTCATTCCTATGTTGTTGCCTTTTTTTTTTTTACGCTCTCACCTTATTTTTCAAGTTATAGTGTTACACATTCAATCAATTAAATTTCATTTATTATGAAGTTGAACCGATTTTTTTTTTTTTTAGAGGTGAAGTTGAAGCACTTAGTTTATCACATTTTAGTTTCGATACTAATTTTGTTTTTTTTTTTTAAACTTATTTAATACGTTTACAAACAGAATACCTTA
>Ga0315914_1001378_pt1 | contig 35986 bp, 18 predicted proteins | sample MpolenodulesMG_FD_203920 | JGI IMG/M metagenome (GOLD analysis project Ga0315914, IMG submission 203920) | Medicago polymorpha root nodule microbial communities from Los Angeles, California, United States - elongated nodules | ecosystem: Host-associated > Plants > Roots > Nodule | place: USA...
ACTTATGTGTTGAGATGACTAGAGCGAAAGCGAGATTCTCCAGCTTTTGATATCATGCCTCTGCTCCTTGCAAGTCCTTGCTGACGAACCATACAAAAAAAAACTAAAAGCAATATGCTTTAATTAATAAATGAATAACTAAGAGGTAGCTTCCTTCAACAAAAAAAAAACTAAAAGGTAGCTATTTTTTTTTCTTTCCGATTACCATATAATATGTACCAAGATTCCACCGTGACTTAGCAATGATTAATCAAATATCCTTCGTCAAAAAACATATGAAAACACAAGGTGAACTTTTTTCGTAAACAAAAAGTCATATACAAATTCATCTAAATTCGCACCTGGACAGCTGAACCAATTTCATTGTTGGTTCTAATTTTATTTTTCTAAATATTTATTTATCTCGTGTAATAAGAGAAATAAATCCTTGCCAAAAAAAGAGAAAGAATCAAGCAAATATTTGGATCAAATCAATTCAAATATTTTTCTATTTTTTCGTAATTATGGACATTTAATGCGCTTTTCATTTTTAAATGATTAAACGGACTAAAAATATTTTAATATTTTTTTAAAATTTGTTTTGGATAAAACCTTCTTTATAAAATCATTATAATTTTGGTAATCAAGATAACCACAATTAATCAAAGATTACGGTGCTGACTCACTATGCTTACTACACTGTTTATATATGTGAAACACTACACAAAACCCTCCAAGAAATTTTATTTAGCTCCTTCAATTGCTAATTTGTAGAGTAATTTTGTCTGTTCTTTTGGTTTCAAAACCAAAATTGAATATGATATCAATGATGCCTTTTCGAGTTGCATACAAATGCTGGATGATATTAGCAGAATGGGCTGCTCTTTGTTTTTGGGTGGCTGATGACATAGCTCGTGCTCTCTAACCCCATCATCACCGACATCAAGAATCAAGAAACAAGCAATGATATGTTTCTTGTAGGCACTAATCAATTTTTCACAACATTTGAGATTTTAGGGTTTTAGTTTGGACATGAAGTGTCAAAGTTTTTGACACTTCTGAGTGCTTGTTTTGTATTTTGTAGCAATGATTAATTTAGTCCAAGAAATTACTAATATCTTTTAGCAAAGATTTAAGGATATGCTTCGTTCTCTTGCATCTTTTTTATTTAAGTTTATTTTAGGAACACGTTCGTTTTTTTAGGGTTTTGTTCTCGTCATGAGAACCATTAGGGTTTGGTTCAGTTTTGCCACTTGTGGTTATACAGTTCATATTTTGTAAGGAATCATATTGATCCTGTGGTGACATATCCATTTGGAGATCCACGGATAAGGAAAAAGTTATGAAGCACGAATACGGATACGCTGATGCAACTAATAATGTTAAAAAATCACATAATTAAGTGTATTACAAGTGTCAGTGTCGTGTCGGTGTCTGACACGACACGTGTCCAACATCGGGACACGCCTAATCCAAGGAGTGTTCGTGTTTCATAGGGAGAAAGTTCTGCAAGGATGGTGCTGAGATATGGATGGATCTCCACTGTGTTTTGAAAAATTGAGCTTGTAAATACCCTTGTCGTATCTAAAGTGCGTTAAGTATTATTCCTGGGATTAGCCGGTCCTTAAAGTAGATACCAATTTTTTAAAAAAGTAATGCAACTATCACCCCTCCGATTAGTCATTAGTCAATAAAATGTGAGTTTTTATTTTTTATTTTTAAAGTGTTGCAATTATTAACCTATAATATTTGCAATTATGTATAGATGTTATATGAATCAATGTATAATATTTATTTTCTTTTTTCAAAATGTGTAAACGGAATATATCTCCCGCAAAATTGACAATATTTTTTCTTAACTTAGTATACATAAAAAATTATTTGCATTACGCAAGAGGAGAAGATGGTAAGAGACATCTTTCGGCTTAATTAGATATGCTATGTGCGAGTCTAGGAAATACGGCAACAATAAATCTTGAGAGAAATTTTTTCTATCTATTACGGTTCTATCCGACTCAAGAAATTAGTATATATAACATAAAATATTTGATTCATGATAAAAAAAAATTGCATTTGTTATGGCTCACTCATGACCCCTTATTTTCTAAACTTCATTTGTGATCATGTATTGAGTTGTATTTCACACCTTTTCAATATCACAATTAGTGGCGGAGCTTGGAATTTTATAGAGTCTAAGCCAAATTTTAACCCCAAATTCACATGTGACGTAATATATAAATAATCATAAATCGAAATAAAAGAGGCTCGTCATTTTGTCAATAATAGTACAATTTGAAATAAGAGAGATGAAACATAACCTGCCAATAGTGTACTAAATAAAATTAGGAGGTAAATGCCCTTTCTGAGACCTTGCGGTGAATGTTCGATTAATATCAACATCATCAAGTGACTTTAATGTCTTCCGCTCGGTGTAACATATCATCAAGTCATTGAATCACACATTGTTGATTTTGTTGGTAACAATTCTTACTCACGGGCTTGTAAGATTATTTTACTAACTTATTGACATGGCTTGACAACCGGTGGACTTCAAACTTTTGTTGATCTTGATAATAGCTTTGGTGCACATGCTATTGTTGAAGATCCACAAATTAGAAGTTAATATCTGATTTATTATGCCTGTTGTAAAAGTGATTGTAAGTTTTTTTAGGTATAAAGTGATTGTAGAAGTGATTGTAAGTTGTAACTTGATAGTATATCATTTTGTCTAATAAGCTATTATGAATAGTGATTCGAATTTTGTTACCATCAATTAAATGAGCAATGAAATATTTGATTTCTGTGAGTATTGAGTATTGATTTGGGTGAATGATATAATAGTTCATAGTTATGGAGAATTATTCTAGTTAAGTCACTTCAAGAATTTATTCTAAAAATTGGTTATAATAATCAATTTCAATTTTGAATGATTATTGATTATAATATTTTATTACATTGATTAAATTAATTTTAGTGGTAATTTTATGAATTATTCATTTTATATAAAATATAAAAAAATAAAATAAAACAATGATAAGTTTTAGTGACAGTTGCAACCGTAGGTAGAGGTCGTTAATGTTTTAAAATGGTATCTTTAGAATTACCACAAAGGTGGAAAACATGAAGTGACAACCATTTGAAATTGATAGACAGGTTTAGCAACGGAAATTAACCCTATAGTGACTGATTTTGGCTGTCACTACTAGTCAAATTTCTTGTAGTAATACAAAGAAAATATGGGTTGAGCCCAGGCATGTGCCCAAGCTCGCTGGGTGGTAAAACCGCCCATGATCACAGTCACGACCATGTAGATGGTAATGGCATGATCGTTAAGGCCACTCCCTTAAGCCTTGTTAGCCTTTTTTGAAACACGTTTTAGATCAAGAATTGATTCAAACTTAAAGTTAGAATTTTTATATTGAAATATATTCTTCAAACATAAATTACTTACATTCAACTCACTTTTAAGTAAAATCAATTTTATCACCGCCAAACTAAACAAGCAACTCCCTCCAAAAAAAAAATACCAAACAAGCAACACTAACCCCATAAACATCCCAATGCTGGATTAATTATTTAATTAATCAATTATGAATTGACAATAACCAATTATTATAAGTTAATGTCATAATATAAATTATGGTCTATTGTGTTAAGCAGTAATTAAATGATGAATATGTGTGATTGGGCTATTCTTTCTAAATGGACCGTGATGGGTTGGACCATTTAGCTAAGCTCCATGAGAGGTCCTTGCCCTCGGCCGTTTAGCTATTTAAACGTCATCCATCAGACGGTTAAACATTCTGAACATTCCGGTGCTAAACGGAATGAGGGTAGTCATCCCTCTCATCCTTCTGACAATTATCCTTCATCAACCTAATTCAAAGATACACAATTTCTTTATCCATTTTTTATTATTAACGATATACTATAACTTGTATATAGTTATCCATGACTAAACAATAAAATTTTTATCACCCAAGAGACAAATACACCATTGATTGAACTCATAATTGAAATCTTTCACCTTTTTTCAGACCAACTCCAAGATTGTAAAAACACATGAATATAATTTTGATTAAAATCACATGAGTTGTTGTATTTTTATATTAATTTTTATTAAAATAAATTAAAAAGTTAAAACAAATTTTTCTTAAGCGGCACATGTATCCAACTAAACTCTAAAGTATCTAAAAATTTACACTTCATATTTATCATTTTAAATGGGATAAAAATATGAGAAATGATATTTGAACAATCACTTTTAAACAACTTTTGTGACAACTTTCTCTCTCATACTCTCATTATACTTCCTTTTCTCTCTCTTCCTTTTCTCTCTCTATTACTTTTATCCAATAAGAAAAGAGGAAAAAAGGTTGTCAATAAAGTTGTTTGATTTTGATTGTCCAAATATCACTCCTCTAAAAATATACCCTAGAAAAGAAATATTTTTTTCCACATTTGGATTGTTAAATTATTTTTTTAAGAAAATTACATTAAATTATGTGATTTGTGTTGTATCTTTTTTCGTGCTTCATCAAAACAATAGCTTTGGATTAGGATAAAGTTTACGGGGAATTAGTCACTTTAGTCCTTGAATGAGGAATGATTAATCACTTTAATCCCTGAATGCCGAGAAATTGCAAAACAGTCTCTGAATGTAGACTCTTTTAGTTAATTGCAGGGACTAAAGTGTCTAACAGAGTCTACATTCAAGGACTAAATTGACTAACGGAGTCTACATTTAAAGACTAGATTGGCTAACAGAGCCTACATTTAAGGGCTATTTTATAATTTATCTGTATTCAAGGACTAAAATGAAGATTGATTTCTTATTCAAGACTAAAATGACTAATCTCTCAAAATTTACATTAAACACGATAGCAGGGTATTCATTTGCTCAGGCCACTAAGAGCACGCTCTTTTTTCTTTTTTGCATTCACAAGTTCAGAACGCTTCCTCTCTCTCGCGACAGACAGAAGAGAACTTCTCTTCTTCGGTTCTCACACTCTCTCTCACCTCTCGCCCGGCTGTTCAATCTCTCTTGCTATTTGGTTGCTAATCTACTCAACTCTCTCTCAGTTCTCACTCACTCTAAGGTAAGTCAATTGATTCTCCAATTTCTCCTTCCTTCTTTATTTTAGGGTTTTACAATTGGGAATTGTTAATTGAAAAATTGGATGTGTAAATTATAGGAATAATAAATTGTTAATTGGTTCTTTTGGACTAACATACTCATGTTTCCAAGCTTAAGGAAAATGTTTAGAGAATAACCATGTTATGGAATTGATTGTGAACACTAAAGAACCAAGAATAACTCACTGGTTTGGAAAATTAAGGATTTGATTATGATATGGTTTATAAAGAACCAACAAATTTGCTATAGTTTATAATTGGCTTTGCTCTTGCCAAACTAAATGGATGATCAGTGGCTAAATGACCGTCTTGTAACTTATATAGAAAGAGATGCTCTTTAGACAATTAGTAATGATGTTATTTTAGCTCATTTTCAACATTCGCATAGTAGACATTTTTCATTGTAATTGTATTGCACAATGTTATTTCTTATTTTTAGTATAGTTTTCATTATTGTTTCTTTGAAATTTTAGCCACATGTATATCAAATGTCTAGATCCACCCCTGCACGTGTCGATGTTAATTGTTAAATAGTGGTTGTAGCATTATTGCCAAGAGGAATCTTAACAAACTGCTATAGTTTCGCCATACATAATTTGGTACATAGCAGTCTTTAGCAGCGTAGAGGAATTTTAACAAATCACTGATTTGATATGACCCAATTCGAGTAGGGTTAAACTTCAGAATTTAGAGGAAGAAACTAGATATAAAAGAAGTTGATTATATTTTGATTCATTTTTGTCATGAGGAAATACAATCCTTATGTATAGACACGTGATAATAAGATAGCTACAACAAGTTCCCATGAGCTCAATTCAGTTGGTAGGGACATTGCATTATATATGCAGGGCTGGGGTTCGAACCCTAGGCACCCCCACTTATTCACCTTATGAGGTAAATTTCTAGCTACTAGGCTACCTGACAAAAAAAAGGTAGCTACAACAATTAGTAACTAACTAATACAATATATCTGGCTTGAGTCATTATTTTACTATCATCATGGATCCTATCATGTTTTTTGTGATTGACAACACTAGGTGCTACATAGCTTAAGAGATCAGTGTTATGGTAGTGTTGAAAAGTACTCACTTTGGTGGGGGGATAGCAGAGAACCGAGCATGAAAGTAAATGTCTTTGTGATAGTGGAAAAGTAGGAATGCTGTGGGGTGGTAGGTAGTTTCAGTTATGAGATGAATAAAATGCACTGAAAATGCAGAGAATAAGGGAGGAAGCAGTACCTAGAAGGGAGGTAATAACTTGAAAACATGGAAGTGAGATGCGTGATGTCGTGTCTGTGTCAGACACTGGACACACCTTCAATCTAATGTGTCGGTGCTAGCAGTGATGTCAAATCACAACTATAGCACAACGGAATTTTAACAAACTGGTGTTGTTCTGAGATTTAGTACAACATATTGTCAAATAGTGGCTATATAAGCATCACAACGTTGTAGCATAGCAGAATTTGGACAAACTGCTATTTTCTACGATTTGCAATTGACAACACTGGGTGTTACATAGGTTAACAGATCAGTACACGGGTTGTGTTGAAAAAAACTCAGTCTTGGGTGGTGTTAGGGAGAACTGAGCATGTAAAGTAACCGCCTTTGTGATAGTGAAAAACACGAGTTCTTTGAGAGTGGTAGGTAGTTTTTTTTAGAAGATGAATAAAAGGAGAGGCACCGCGCTGAGAATGCATTTTGTGAAGTATTTTGTTAAAATTGAGAATATTACGGAGGAAGCTTCTTGGACTCCTTTTGCTACTGTAACATAAATTTTCTCCTTCTGAACCAATTTCTGTCTGATATTAGAAAGTTTAATACAAACAGACTAGTGGACATATTAGCTGAAGTTGTTCTTTGTGATTACTGTTACTTTTTCAACTCCCATATATTGTTAATTACATTTTTGGGCTTTTCCGCTAATGGCACTAAGCTACCCTTCATATATGACTATGTAATTTAATACATCTGGCTAGATTAAAATATGGACCCCGACCGGTTGAGTCTGTATATTGGTTTACCTTGTGACAACCGTTTCTCAGATTGTATTTGCTGATATTGTCAAATTTGCTTAATATACACATGTTTGTTTTTGCCTATTTCATAGTCTGCATTCACAAATTTGATCTTTTTCTTGAATGGTAAGTAGTGTATTGGAACTGTTGTCAAATAGTGGCTATAGTGGAACACAATTTGAACAAATCATAGGAATCCCAACACTAATACCATGTATTGATCTGCAATAGGCTATTTAGTATAAAGTGTTGTCAAATAGCAGCTATAACAGCCCTGTAGCATGTAGTGTAGTAAAATTTGAATACACTGCTCTTTTACACGATTATTTATTGACATAACTAGTTACTGGTAATATGGATTCATTTAACTGTTTCTTGGGTATGGCCAATCATAGGAATCCCAACACTAATACCATGTAGTTTAATCCAGAATTTTCTGTGTTGCATTCAGATTTTGAAGCAGTAAATCAGGAAAGAAAAGAAAAATAAAGAGATTTTTTGTATCTGAATGGCATCTTCAGCAAAAACTCTCACAAATAGTAATTGCACAACCGATGAAGACTGGACAGTTGTTTTACCCCGTCGTGAAAGACAAAAGAGAAAAGCTCCTGAGGTTAAAATTTTAGAAGAAAAACAAGAACCATGGGCTCCAACAGATTCTCAGACAGATCCAGGCAGAGAAACAACATTAATGCAGAAAATGGAAAGATATATTAGTAAGATTGAGAATTCTCAGTTCTATCAAACTTTCCGAGATCAGATTGAAACATCAGTTTTAGATTACATCCCTAAGGTTTTAGGATCAGAGACAACTATGCAAATGGTCATTTATGGTATTGGCAGCATTGAATTGTATGAACCGCCATGTTTGCAACTTAGCATTGCAATGTTGATGAAAAGAGATTTTAATTGGATTGGAAGCATAGAGGTTTTTGACCCTATTCTCTCTGTAACTGAGTCTCATGTTTTGGAAGCTCTTGGTTGTTCTGTCATGTCCATAAACGAGCACGGTAAGCGAGAAGCTCTAAAGCCAACAATGTTCTTCATGCCCCATTGTGAAGCAGAGTTATACAACAATCTGTTGCGAGCAAATTGGAAACCGAATCTCTTAAAAAACATGGTATTATTCGGGAACAGCTTTGAAGCATACGAGCAGCATGTGTCCTTATGTAAGACCTCACCTGTTACGTACTTGGTAGGGCATATCTTGGCTGCCCGAAGTTTCACAAACGAAGTCAAAATCGAAACAATTTCTGATGATTATTATAATGCATTCCATGATTCAAGTTGGCACTTTTTCTGCCCTGTCCATGAGACAGAGCTGCAACTTATCAATTCTTGATGGAGTTTTAACTCAATCAATAGTTTGTTGTACACAACTTTGGTATATTGTTGTTCAAGAAAATGTTAGAACTCTTACATTTTTATTCTTTTTCTCCAAAATCTTTGAAATTTGATTCTTATGCCTAAGGGATAAGGTAAAACAGTGTGTGAAATTATAGGTCTGGTCTATATTTTTGAAACCTCCACAATGATAGGTCTGGTTTATACTTTTGAAACCTCCGTTATTGTCTCTTGCTCTTTTTATATGTCCTTATGGAAGGATACATTTTGTTTCTATTAATTTGTCATGTTAGAAGTGTAAGATGTCATCAATTTTTTATTTTATTTAGTCTCGTTTTTATTTAAGATCTCTTCACTATCAAAAAAAAATTGTGGGGTTTGTTTCTGAGTTGGGAGGCAAATGAAAGGGAAGGGTAAGAAGGGAGAAGAGAGAATGTAATGTCTCCTATTTACCGATAAAAACCTCCCAACTTGAGAAACTCTTTGTTTCTTATTTTGTGTGTTAATCCTCTGGTTTTTAGGGGACGAGAACTATATTAATCCGGAGTTTGTCCGAGAGTTAAATAAAGTATGGCTAAGAATTGTTTCAGGAGTCAAACTTGTGTTCTCCTGAATGATTTGATGGAGTTCATTAGTCACTTGAGTTCAATCACTTTGTTAAAGGAAACTTAAAAAACAAGTAAAAGCGAGTTTTGTGAAATATTTTTTAATAGTTTTCCAAGCATGTGAGGTGTGGTGGTATACACCTGACCAAGCAGCAAATGGATTGTAGAAAGTATGTGAGGTCTTAACAAGTTGAAACTTTGGAGAGGGCATATGCTGAATGTCCAAAGCCAAAGTTCAAACTATGGTTTCAGAATAGCAAGTAAAAAGTTATTAACCTGCCTATGGAGATATGGTGGTTGTAAGATAATTTGCATAGGTGAATATAATAGAAAAAAACATAACTACTGAGAAACAGATACAGGTTTGCCAATGTTTAGCAAGGGTTTAAAATGAATGTTGAAGCTCAATTAGTTAAGAGAAAGCCACGATACATTAAGTCCTTCATCCAAGGTCCTTTTTGTACCTCTAATTTTAAAAAGTTTTCAATAATAGAAAACAAAAGTTTCTTTTAAAAAAGAGAAAAATATTATTTATCAATTGTTGTTTTATTAGTTGGAGTGAGGTTGAGTTTCTTAGCTTACAAATGGCTGTTTATAGAGTGTTCTCTTGAAAAGTAGAAGCACATATCGTGTGTAAGAATGCACACAATAGAAAATCCGATAGTATATTAATTGAATTTTAATGTTTCTTTATTTAAATTTAAAAATACATATGGGAGATGAATACAATCCTAAGGAAAAGATGAAACACAAAACACAATTATCATGTGTTTCATCCAATTGTTGGAGTCATTAAATAATTAGGCGGATTTTAAATTTAGATTTAATTTAAATGAAAAAGAAATGCCCGGGTCCACATTATATCATGCCTAATCATGTGAATCCATTCAATTTTTAAGATTCAATTTAGTGTACTTTATTTATTGATTCGGGTACCCGTGCAACATTGTTGAACCATTTGACCAAAAAAATAATATCTTCCTTCAATTATAATATTAGTCAATAAGTCAATACAAAAGCTCAAGCATGACATACAAGACCATTCCAAGTTACCTTATTATTATTATTTTTTTATAAAATGTTATCTACTATTTTGTCACACAAATAATTGTTATCTACTTCTTTTTAAAAAAAGTTATTACCTACTTATGTTGGTTTGAAATTATTATTTAAAAAAAAGAAGAAGAATGTCATGTTTTTTTTAAAGAAGAATCTCATATGGTTATGTAAGTTACAATAGCTTATACTTATTGGAGAAAATTGATTCCATAGTTCGCATCGCAACTATATAAACTAATGGTTGCGTAAAAAAACTATAAGGCTAAAATTTTGTCTCATTAACCGTTTGAAGTTTTTATTGGATTTGGATCTCCACGTGTTTGAATCAAACACGAAACATAAAATATTTTTGTTCATTATCTCACTACCAAAATTTATCGAGCTTACCTTAACAAATGTATAAGTGAAGTTCAAAAAAATTAAATGGTGAGATAATGAACTTGACACTTTTGTTTGATCCAAACATTAGAATCCAAATTTGTTTTTATTGATATTTGATTGTGCTGCTAGTTTTATTGGGATACAATTTAACTTTTAATTTTGTTTTTTTATTTGTAAATGTTAGTAGCTAGTAGTTTATTATGGGGAGAAGAAAGAGGAAAAATTAGTAGTAGAGATTAAACCTTAATAAACCTCTTGCATGAATTTCATTTTGCTTTTAATCAACTTCAATTTGAAAAAAAACTTCAATTTGAAAATTTACTACTCCACATTTTAGCGAATAGCAAAATTATTTTGACTTCTTACTAGATATTTTGAATTGTAGACAAGAAAAATTAGATGATGATCATAGAAATTAATTATACAAACATTAAAAACTTCCACAGTGTAATAATTTAAGGTTTGAATTTCAATTAAAAAAAAGTATATGTATTTAATGTTCAACAGTGATTTAAATTTAATAATTTTCAATGGATAAGCTCATGAGAACACAAAAAACTAGTATGTAAGTAAATCAGGAAAATATTTAAGTAGACGAAAGCTTTTGAGGTCAAGATTTCAACATACAAATATATATCTTATTATTGTTTAAACAAATATAAATTATCTAACTATTTTCTAAAATGGTGTATCTAAAATCTTCTGACCGCATAAAAATTTATCATTAAATCATAAATGAGCTTCACCATATTTCACATTCACTTTTGAGACTTAGGTCGTGTATTTTAGAGTTTTGCCTCCTTTATTGTAAACTTTCATTTATTTATTTTTTTTAAGGAAAAAATTTATTGTTTTTCATTAGCTATCAAGTCTTGGATACATGACGGTACATCATCATAAATGTGGGAGCTAGCATGAGATGGGGCTATCCTAGCTAATTCATGAGCGACCTCATTGACTTGCCTCATATTGAACTCGACATGAGAGTTCTGAAAATTACAATCGAACAACTGCCTACAAGTCTGAATAATACAACCTAGTTCACTGCTATCACCTAGATTTGAATTAAAAGTTCAACAACAGACTTGGAATCCAAAACAAAATCAACATTGTCATAATGAAGATCAACCCATTGTAGCGACGTGTGAAGTCCAACAGTCTCGCAACATCAACATCACACAGAGGAGAGAAACAATCTATCTTAACCATGACAAACTCACCCCGATCATCACGGATGCATATAAACTTTCATTTATTAAAAATAGTATAATTACTTTTATAAATAAACATCATAATTGTTTAAAAATACAAGTATAATATAATTTAAAATAATATTTTATTGATCAACAAGATAAGTCGTGATGTAAAAGCTAAGCGTGTCCTTTGTTTCAAAGATTGACTGACAGCCGGTGGGGCTGATTTTAGCTAACTCCCATTCTACTGCCTAAATTCAAACAAACATCACGCAAGACAAAAGTGGGCTATTGCATGCTATGCTATCTTGCCACAAAATATAAGAAATTTTTTCCCCCTTTTTATTATACTTTTTCTTAGCATATATTATTTTTCGATTTTTAAGAGTCAAAAAATAATTTTAGAGATTGTAAAATTGTTTTTAATATGGTTGAATTATTTAAATGTGGATTAATTTTGTCCTCATGGACTTAGCTCAGTCGGTAGAAATAATACATAATATATACATTGTCCGGAGTTCGAACCTCGGACAAAAAAAAAAAAGTGAATTAATTTTTCTTATATAATTGAATTTACTTGAAATTAGAATGCATATTTTTTGTCTTCTAGGATTGATTTTTTTCAAGGGTTTACTTAATTATCTATTTGAAAGGAGCTTTAAATTTATTGTTTTTTTTTTTGACAAAACTTTAAATTTATGTTTACATAAATACATCAAGATATAACTCATTTTATATTCAACTCACTTTTGTTCATAATCAATTTCGCAATTACTCAAAAGCAATTTTTAAAAACTGTCCAATTTTATTTTTAATAGTTAATTAGTTAGTTAATTAATTTATTTATTTTTGACAAGAATTATAGTTTTCTTATGAAATAATTAATGATTTTTCTGAAAAAGAAATAATTGATGATCTTATCATGTATTGCACATATTTTACTCCCTTAAATAAATAATTAACGTAGTTGGAAATAGTAAAGAGGTCTTATAAAAAAGGACAATTTTTTTTCTCAAAAGGGTCTTATAATTAGGGACGGAGGTAGTAGTTCATATTTTAGATTCGTTGAATAATTGATGTACCTCTTATATATTATAAACCAAATACATTAATTATTCAATGAATCTAAAACGTGAATTATTTCTAATACCTAGTATATATTCAAAAATCCAATATATCATTAATTATGTTTGATTCAATGAATCCAATATTAAAAAATTGTTTATTGTTGATAAGACATTGTTCAACTAACAATTTTGACATGAGGTGTTATATGAACAACAATTTGTCTAAGTGATATATTATATGAACAATCATTTGTGGGGCAATTTATATTTGACAACCAAAATATATAAAGAAAAGTATGCAATGACACAAATATCAAAGCAAAAGAGAAAGAAAGTAAAAACACAATGTGAATATTAAAGAGAAGGGCAAAACTTACCTACAATTCTTTAGGTGCTTTTCGTATGGTTCTTAATTAAAAATACAATTTTTTTGGATATAACAAACTTTGAGAAAATTATGGATTTAAGGAAATCATGGTGAATTTAGTTAAGAGCCATACCAAAAGCACCTAAAGAATTGTACCTAAGTTTTTTCCTAAAGAGAAAGTTGTCACTAATTTCTCAAAACATAATGTGAGCATTAGAGACAAAGTGTTACAAAAGTTATCACAAAATGGTTGAACAAATATCATTTTTCTTTTAATATTGTTAGTCCGATCACTTTCATCAAAGTTCGAATTCAAAACCCACAATTATGTATGTAAACTTCATTTGATGTTTACCACTTCGTCTATGTATAAAAAATTATTTATCTTCGTTTGAATTATCAACTTATTTGAAATGAAAACGAAGATAAATAATTTTTGTCCATATCCATAAAGAGAAGAAAAACTCCAAAAACCATTTTCATTCAATGTCCTCTTTCCAAAAAGGAAATCGCAACATTTGTGAAAAGAACTCCTAAAAAAACATTTGTAAAAATAAAATGAAACAAAAAGAATGAATTATCAAATTTTCACATACAATTTTAATATCATAATCGGTCCATAATTTAAATAGTTAATGCAGTTTAAATTTTTAATTAATATGTAAGTAGTTATCTTCGGTAAATGAATATACAAAAAGTGTGATAAAGCATTAATCATCAATTGTACTCCCTCCGTCCTACAATAAGTGGGCATTTTCTAAAAAATATCATATCAAAATAATTAATTTTTCACTTTTTAATGTAATATTAATTACTTTTTCTCAATTATAACTCGAATTAATACTACTTTCATCACTCTCAATTCAATATATTTAACTTTATATTTATAATAATGGTGAGTGAACCAATACTTGACAAAAACACTTAAAACTATTTTTTCTCTCATTCACTTTTACATTTTTCTTAACGTGTGGAATGAACAAATAACTCACTTAACATGGGACGAAAGAAATACTCCCTTTGATCACATTTATGAACAAATATTTCCTTTTCAAATTCATTGAATAATTGATGTATATAGACTATAATAAAGTTTAGATGCATAAATTATTTAATGAATCTAAAAAAGTAAAAGTTGTTTATAAATGTGACTAGAGAGTATAAAAAATGGACAATGTTAACAAGTGTCCCACGGACAATAGTTAAACATCTAAAAACGAAAAAGTTTTCATGAAAAACTTGTGTAATCATTATTTTATCAAAAGTAGCATCTTATATTTAGAAGACAAATTTCTATTTTGTGTAAAAAAAAAGATAAAATTTTTATTTGTATATTCTTAACCATTGTTATGAGGATATTGGTTAGAAAGACCCATAAAAAATTAATGTTCTTAAAAAAAACACAAATTTTATGTTCTTATAAAACAAATTTTATGTGTTCAAATTGACCATAATTGTTTACATGAATATTTTAACACAAATTATGTTAAAATTAACCATCAAACAAACATAATTAATGATATATTGAATATATGAATATACACGTAAGCCTATTTTTCTAACATATCAATTATCAAAGTCTTCACCTCCCTTAAATCCAAGCAACAAAACAACAACACACACAGTTTTTTCCCCTCTCTCTATGTACCACAAAAAAGATAAAATAAATATTTTTTCCTTTTTCTAACATTTAAATAAATTAATTAAATTTCCATTTATAATTTAAATATTTTTAAACAATTTTCAACTTTCCCACTCTGTAATAAAAAAAGTCTTCTTCAAAAGTCTTATCTCTTTCTTTCTATCTGTCTCAAAGCCAACTACATAAACAACAAACAACAAACAACAGAAAATCCAACTTCTTTCTTTCAAATCCTCCACACATTTCATTTCACTCCTTCAACAACAAAAAAAAACCAATTAACCAACACAAAAAAAAAAACAACAACCTCAACGGAAACAAAAAAATCCATAGCCTTAAACAAAAACAAAAAAACCAAATATTGCAAACAGAAAAACAAAATCAAGAACTTTTTTTTTTTAAGAAAAAAGTTTAGAATCTTTGTGTTTCTTTGTGATTTTCAAAAAAGAAAAAAAAGTTGAATTGTCGAATTTTCCGAAGATGTCGAGGTTTCAATTCTTCAACCGATCGAACACGATGCACACGTCATCAAAAGAACAATCACAGAAACCATTCAACGAGTTTCTAGACCGGTCCGGTTCGTTAAGCAAATTCTACGGTTCAATGGAGTCAATGAAATCATCTCTACGTGGAAGAATGGTGAAGAAACTCTGCACTTTATTCGAATCACCGACGACGACGACAAAAGAATTATCATCGTCGTCGTCGAATTTAAAACCTTCTTCCGAACCACGTGCGGCTTCGAGGTTAGGTCAGAAGTCGCGTTCTGGTTCGGAAGAAGATGAAGCGGGGATGTTGTTTCGGTTGGCGGATGCTGATGATCGGATTGTGGTGTATTTGACAAGTTTGAGAGGGATAAGAAGAACGTTTGAGGATTGTAATGCTGTTAAGATGATCTTGAAAGGGTTTAGGGTTTGGGTTGATGAAAGAGATGTTTCTATGGATCGTGCTTTCAGAAAAGAATTGCAGGTACCAAACCTTCTTTCTTCTTGTTCTTTTCATGACATGTACGGAAATATTTAATGCATGTTTGGTATTATGATAGGTATGTCAGAGTCACAGTGATTATGTATCATCATGTTGACTCGTCGTGATTTGACGTATATATATTCACAATTATCTTAACGCATGTTTGATGTTACGATAGATATGTCAGAGTGGTCGATATTATTATGGATTATGTTGACCCGTCTGTATAATCACGTTGAGTTGACTCGTCGTGATTCTGACATATGTACTGATGAGTTTTTTTTTGGTCTGGTGTAGAAATATTGATGCTATCTTTACTTATTTAATTTTACCGATTTAAAGATGGTTACAATTTTTGTAACGTATGGTGAAAAATGAGGGATATGAAATTCTGAAATGAAAAAAAATAAAATCCAATTCCCTTTTTTTTATTTTAATTTTGCTAAAAAAATGTCCCAGTTTTTTTTTTGGTCGCATTGCGTTTTGATTTTAGTAGACAGGATTTTACATTGTTCTTGTGGTGGTGATTGTTGATGCATAATAAAGGACTTAATCCTCTAAATTCTGCATTTAAAGTTGTCACGAGGTCTTGATGGTTAGATTCAGATTAGATGACCCACATATTGATTTTGCTGAATTTGACTGCATTTTGAAACTGAACCTTGACTTGTCCAATCTTGATCGAATATGACAATGTTCATATCGAAGATTGCGTGGTTGTGTGAATACAAATAGAAAAGCTATGAATATGACACAGTTTTTAATTTAGACTCTCTGATCTAAATCAATGATAGTGATCATTTAAAATTGATTTTGTTATTGTGTAATGTCTGATATCAAATTAATAGCAGGAAAACCGGATCCATACAGTCGCATCAAATTTTTAATTGCGACTGTTGATCTCTTTTGAAAGCTTGTTAATATTTTCCTTTTGATGATATTATGTATGTTAATATACATTTAATATCCAATATAGAACATAATTTTACATAGTATACTCTGTACAATTTTAACCCATGTCCATGTTTTGTTGTAACATGCACTATTATGTTTTGTCTTAATTTTGTCTATCAATTGTTGCTGCAGTCTGTGATGGGTGAGGAAAACGTGACACTACCTCAAGTGTTTGTTAGAGGAAAGTACATCGGTGGTGCTGATGTGATTAAGTCTCTATTTGAAACTGGTGAATTGAAAAGGATTCTCGAAGGTTTTCCGAAGATGAAGCCTGGCTTTGTTTGCGAGAGTTGTGGCGATGCTAGGTTTATACCTTGTGAGAATTGCAGTGGGAGTAGGAAATTATTCGATGAGGACGAAGGTTTGTTGAAAAGATGCTTGGAGTGCAATGAGAATGGACTTGTAAGGTGTCCTTGTTGCGCCTGTTCTGGAATGATGTTGTGCGATTATGAAAATGAGGGCGATGCTGTGTATCGATCCTTTATATTGTAAAATGTGGCGAAATATAGTCGAAATTGCGATGCTGTTGCAGAGATTTCAAAATCATTTATATTACAGAAGCGATTATGGTTGCAGCCCGGAATTTAAAACCATGACAGTGGTGTTTTTGCGCCTTGAACATCGTTTTGTTTTGTTCAAGTGTGTTTTTTTTTTACCTTAACATTAAACATAACTGCAAAACTGGTATCATAATGTGCATATGTAAATATCAAATGATGTATAAGATTATGCAAACATCTATAGATAATGATAAAGAATGGAATGTCTTATTCCCTTTTTCCTCCTATTCTCTGATGTTGTGTTTACTTTACTCTTGTTTGTTTATGAATAAAATTGCAACTTGAACTTTTTATTTTATTTTTTATCATTGAATAATAATGTTTTTATTAATACTAATGTTTATGAGCCCGATGTTATTTTATAAGTAGATATTGTGAATTCAAAGAGCATAAGAAAGAAGGAAGAAAAGAACATTTGTTATTATTCTTTCCATGCCCATAAGCTTCAAGTGATTCCACATATTATTCTGCCTTTTCATGATAAACTAGCGAAAGTTCTTGAAATGGGTTATTCATTTTGTACTAAAAAACTTTCTATAATTTTGTTTTGAGAAAATCAAAGATGTACCGATGGTGTAAAATAATTTTACATTGACATCCAATGAATATCTTGTAATCTGTCAAATTACAAAGATATTTTGAAATTAGCTCTATAACATGATATATTGATATGATTTTTAATTGGACGGTAGTTTAAAACCATTTTACAGTGATGTATGCCCATTAAACTTTTTTTTTTTATTTTAAAGATTTTATAAATGTAACTTGTGTAATTTTTTGTGTTTGTTGATGGTATACGGTTCTGTTCCTCTTTCATTAGTCAACATTTTGGTTTGGGCCATTATTAAGGTTGTACATAGGTATATAGTTTTTGTAAAAATAAAAAATATAAGTTGATATATTTTATGAGTGTTGTTAGCATTTTCTCAGTCCTAAAATTGACGTGGTTTTGACCCAATCATGCCTAATTTGTGATGCAATTTTTATATATAATGGTAGAATTATATGCTAATAGTTTCTTTAGTGTTTTCGTGTTTAGCAAGTTAAGGGTTAGATGATAAGTCACCCCTTTAGAAGGTTTAGAAGGTTAACAATTAGGCGTTATTTCATTTAATGAACAAATATCACCACAATTAGGCGTTTCTTCATATTCATAATGAAGTGATTAAAGTGTTTAAGTGATTGAAGTGTCTGGCTCACTCCTTAATAATTAAACAAATTAAGCTCAACTTAAAAAAATAAATAAAGCTCCAATAATAATACCAAATGATTAAAGCCTACAAACACATAGATGGGTAAACATTTCACTCCCATTTTTTTTCGTGGATCAGGTATGAGGTATCATATGCTTATAAGTGTAGAGACTAATCCCTCGAGATTTGAATTTGAATTTGAATTTATCATCTGATAAGTCATATGATAAATTTTGTTCTATACACTTTCGTTGAATTTGCAAAGAGCACGCTTCTCTAAATGTAAATTAATTATAAATAGTATTTAGAAAACTAGTGTGAGGTATCTAAATTAAATAACTAGGATTGTGAGAGCATTCTTTTTTGGTGTTAACCCTCCGGTTTTTAAGGGAAGAGCCTTGATAATTTGGAGTTTGACCGTGAGGTAAACATAGTCTCATCGAGGACATTTGTACTCACCAAAAGAAAATGAAAGAAATTTATTGACCGATCAAAAAATTAAAATTGAAAACTGAGAAGATACTTTATTCTTGATTGTATATCCAAATATTTATTTATCCATTTGTTTAAAAGAAATGCTAACCGGTGTCGTGGAACACGAATTAAGTAGAGTAATATAGAAATTTTGCATTGTGCAAAAACTCTTGTAATTTTGATGTAAATAGTGGACACTACTTGCCGACAGTTGAAAATTTTGAGCTCCAAAGTCTCAATCAAATTTCAAACCTAACTGTTGACAATGAACTTTGTAGGTGAGATTCCTTGAGATTATGGCAACTGTTAAGTCATGAAAAAGGTTTAAAAAAATAACAGTTTCATGTTTAAAGTTAGTGTGCCTTACCATATAATTTTGCATTATATTTGTTGCTGTTATTAGCTCCAAATTCTTGTGTAACACACAGGTTATGAAGTTGTAAATCAATGGTTCATGTTTTACTAGCTTAACTGTTATGTTGCATATGATTTTTTACTGGTTTTGTTTTGAATATGCCGGGATCATTTTTACGTGTATCCTACCGATTTTAACATCTATAGACTTTGCATAAGTTTGCAAATTCGATGATAATGTTAGGGATCGTATTGATAGTAAGTTGAACATTATAGAGACCAAATTTACGGTATGTAGCTAAATATAGGGACTAATGTGATATTTAACAGACAAGTCCCTCATTGAAACCGTGTTAATCAACTGACACTAACAAAACGATGAAAGTGAAGAACGTTTGACAAAGTCAAAAACTTCATTGAAATATTCATCATATCAGAGACGTAATTTGAGAGCGTCCTACAAAGTAACAAGTACTATTTCAATAAATAGGTCTGTTTTCACAAGCAAAAAGGTTGAAATTTATCAATAAGGTCTCTTCCAAAAAAACACTTGGTGATAATTCATATTTTTTTTAATCTACATAAGGATGGTCACAGTCTCACAGAATTAATGTACAATTTACAAATTTACATTATGACCCTTTACTCCTATCTCTCTCATCTATTGAGTAAGAGGAACACATTCAAGCTCAATTTCAAGAACACCTCTCTCAACATTTTGTAGCCTCAGTGAGATTTCCTGTCTCACTTTCCCTTCTTCAAGAAAAATTATTCCATCTTTAACAAGTGTATTATCACCACTTGCTACCCATTTTCCAAGCTGCATTGACTCCATGATTGATGATTTCTCATATGCTTTTGCTGCTGATACTAATGGTTGAATGTCTATTTCAGCCTCTCCCATAAAATCGTCGTTTTTGAACGAATCTTTGTCGTATACAATCTGCATGTAAGGATCATACTGAATCTTATCAAACATGAAATCCAGAAAGAAATCGAACGCAGACTATAGGCTTACTCAACTTACACCTCTAGCATCAATTTTGGCTCCTTCAAAAGTGGAACCAAAACATCGCTTAAGAAGTAAGATTAAGGTATCAATTACCAAAAGACCAATTCCAAGCTTATTTTTCAAATGATGTCTCACAGAAAATGGTGAACAATTCAACTTACTATTTTAAGAGGAGGGATGTTCTCAGGGATTGACAGCATTAAGCTTTCATTCCAAACAGGATTTAAATTGTTCTTTATGACACGCGTCTTCACCGACTGCAAGATCAGACATTAAAAATGTTACATTTTCCTTTGCAAGCATTATGATAAGTATTAAGTAGTTTTGACATGAAGAAACTCACTTGGTGACCAAGAGAAAGGATAACATAAGGGTCACTAGTCACTATATCTCTGATAGCTAGGTTAGTGCCTTTAACCACATTAACCTTAATCAATCCAACAAATTCAACCATACCTGCCTATAACAGTAAATAGGGAGAAACAATATTCAGTAGTCAAGAACAAAGGAAAATGTAACATTTCAATACTTATCATGCTTAAAATTTCATGAATGCTCCCATTCTCAAGATGATTCTCAGTAAAGCTTTGAAGCACATGAGAAAATAGAATTCCGAATGAAGCAAGCTCTAAAAGCTTAATTTTCCATAAGCCATTATTTTTTGTCGTATCACATATGCTTATATATAATTATGTTTTTGGTCCCCGTAATATACCTTTATCCCTATTCTTTTTCTCTTTCAGTCCTTGTAACATTTCGTTTCAGTACTTATGAAGTTATAATATTTTTTTTATATATTTTGTTTTATTCCCTGTAGTATATATTTTTTGTTTTGAGTCTCTAACATATAGGGTTTTGCCTCTGGCTTTAAACGTGCCCCCTACTAGAGGACGGTCTGATTGGTCTCTCGAATTAGTCAGTCCTTGAGCCGGATACCGAGTTTTCAAACATACAGGGACTAGAAGAACATAAACAAAATGTTACATAGACTAAAATGGAAAAATAGGGACTATAATAGAACAAAAAAATTACAGGGACCGTTTCGACAAAACCTAAAGCTGGATATATTACTGGGACAAGAAACATATTTAAGTCTATAAGAATTCTCAACATAGATAGCATTATTTATTGCATTAACTAACTTAAAAGAAGTTATTCAATATATTTGGCAGATGACTAATAGGGCTAGCAGTAATGAAATGAAACATTACCAACGAGTTACTCTTCTTTGTACTCTTACTCTCAGAATCTTTTCTTCCCCAGCTGTTTCGAAACGATAGCCCAATACGATTTCTAGTTGTTTGTTTATCATAACGTTTTTTTTCTTGTGGAGGATTGTAGCTTGAGGAACTGCTCTGACTAGATGAAGTTGTTCTTGCGTGGGATGGTATAAAGGGACAAATCAAATTCTCCTCAGAATCCAAAAATTGTTGCAGCTCATATTTTCTCCTGAATAATAAAATTAAAAACAGAAGTGAAAAACAATGGTATCCTATCTCAAGATAAATATGAATTTGTTGTGTGCGTGTGTGTTTGTGCGCTCGTGACGCTTTTTAATCCAGTTAGTTACCTAATAAAATCAGAGCGCTCCTCAATGGAAGAATTTGGTTTTGGTTTTTTTATGTAACTTGGCACGCAAGCTTCGTACTTCATATTGATTAGTGTATTTCCACCCAAGTTGACCAATGAATCAACTTGTTCGTCTGTCCATTCATCTAGATTCAGTGACAGAACCTATAATCATGTCAAATCATGTTAAACTTCTCATAATCTACGAAAAAAGTGTGCCAATAGTAAAATGAATCTCAAACAGGCTATAGAATACAAAGTATATTTAAGAACATTTGCTAAATTACTTTTTTTATTAAAAGATAACCTTTAGCTGAACCACAGATTAAAAGAATGTAAACACAGACAAACTATATTTGCATGTTTAGAATCACAGGTGAGTTTGATGAAATCTCAGTACCACCATAATTCTTTTGAAGCTTCTAAGTGTAGCTTTTGCAAAATTACGATGGCACATCATCCACCATGATTCTACTACACTCACTGTCAATCCAAACATGCACTCAAGAAAAACAATCTAGGAAACATAACGAAGTTATATTGAAGAAGCAATTTTATCAAATTTAACACTCGACCTTCTCCTTTTTGTCCATGAAGGAAATATAGCCGAGGAAAGGGACATATCTTTTTGACAAAATAAATGAACTGTCAAATAACATGTGTTTTACATATTATGTTAGGAATATACCTTAGATATATGAACTCCTAGGCTTCTGTGTATACCAGAGCACTTGATGCAAATAAATACTCCAAGACTTGAAGACCTGAAATTCAAACAATGCACTATAAATAAAATCAAATGCAAATAATATAAACTAATGATCTACTGATAAAAGTAAATTGTCAATTAATTCTGAGTAGAAAGTTTCATGTCTTCAAGGTTCTTCCTCATTCTAAACTTCTTGTGATCTAGAAATACAAAATTAAAAGTTTGTCCGAGGACAATGTTACTGAGAGCACCTTACAAGTAGGATAGATAAACCACACAAAGGGACTGTTTGGTTTGACTTATTTGAGCTGATCTACTGGCATTAGCACTTGTGAGAGCGTATGGAAACAATTTATGAAATGTTCAAAAGTTGTTTTTAGCTTATGTCCATAAGCACTTGTATGAAAAAAAGTTTGACTTCATTTTATCTTTTGTTACAGAAATGACTTATACATAAACAAAGTATATGCTATAAGCACTTAATTTTAATTTGTTTATCCAAACATGGCCTAATTAAGAAGTAAACGTATTACACAAAATTTATCAAAACTCAATTGGATTCATGTAATTTAAACATAAAACTATACAAATCATGCTGCGGTTGCTTCACAAAGATAGAAAGAAAATAACAAGCAAGTTGAAATTGTTAGTCCTATGGCATCTTTAGCTTCTCAGTTATAACTTAGACAAGGAACAATAAGATTTGTGTAGAAAGACACAGAATTAATAACTAGTTATAACTTGGATAATGTTTTTCAAACAATGTAGCACTTAGAAATGCACATAGATAAAATTATTTAAAAATAAAGTGAACACTTACACCCATTTTGGCTCTGATGATCCACAATCAGCACAGAACTTGTTCCCAGCTTGACGCATCAGATTGTCTAACCTTTCCTGTGGACCTAGTGATCGGAAGTATGCAGAAATAGTGTAAGCTCAAAGATTAAGGGTCTATTTGGATTAACTTATATACTAACATAAACACTTATGTAATAACAAGAATGAATAGCTATTTTATACCAAAAAGAAATTAATAGGGTAAAACTGGCAATTCATAAAATGTTGAACTCTACTGTCCAAACAGAACTTTGATATTAAAATTCCCAAAAGGCTAATTGCAGTTTTTAAATTGAAAAAACAATGCCTATATTTTTTGACAGACCAAAATAGAGCATTGAATCTTAAAAACAGAAAATTTAAAAAGGAAAAATACCAGATAACATCCATCGCTCTCTTTGACTTTGAGAATTTAAACTTGGTGTTTCAGTGCAAAAGAGATCATAAAGGCAAGAAGATCCTGACCCTACAATTGAGACATTTCATTTTATAGTTAGCCTTTCGAAATACCATTATACACTCTGACTTGTGAAATTGCGACAAAGCATCACTTCGAAGTTACTTTTATCATTACAAATTTCAACAATCACAGACACTAATATTTCCTTTCTCTTATGTAGAAATGGGGTTCACCTTCTTGCAAGTCAAGCTTTTCTTTTATTCCCTTGAAAACTCAACTTACAAATGCTTAAAAACAAACGGAACTCGACTTTTTTTTTTATAAGGAAATCTCAAGTTTAAATTCTCAAAGTCAAAGTCATTCTAGTAAAGCAGAAACAATAAAGGAGACAGATGATTCCTCCCTTTGTATGTAGCACTGTCACTTCAAATTAAAGGAGTGTCAGGTGTCCGACATCGACACATATAGTTACATTCAATTAGTTCCATTTTCTTAAATATTACTGGCAAGTATGTGTCAATATCGTGTCCAGTGTCTGTGTCTGTATTAGTGCTTCATAACACAATAAACTTTCATTCCATACAAGAAACATCAGAAGCTTTTGGAGTCATTCTTGTAATCACATTTTGTTTCTTTGTTTTGAATTCTTTAATACAATTAACCAATACAAGATGTCTTGAGAAATGAGAACCTGATAAGAGATAATTTATTGTAGATAGGTGAAGCCCTCATAGATCATGTTTAATTTCTTACCTTGAGAAGGTTAGGAAGTGATGTTTTAGAAATAAACTTAGTTTATTGTACTTATTTGAAGGCAGTGAAGATAATCTAACTCATAATTGATGTTGCATTAGTCACTACCATATGGTGCAGGGCACAATATCTATTGTTCATACACCCTCAAAATTCAGAACAAAAATTTAACATTTTACTAAAAAAAAACTATCCTATTAATCTATAAGGAACTCAATAGTTCCATTGCAGTAACATCCCTAATTAACTTAAAATTCAAATTGCAACATCTCTTCTCAACCATGGACTGGTCTATCATAAACATGTTTAACCAAAACAAAGAGGAGGAGGAGGGGAAAGGAAAATGTGAATAAATCTGCTCTATTCTATCATGTGAAGCATTGAAAAAGACATGACACTGACTCTAAAACACAGACACCGATAATAATTAAGAAAATAGAAATGACCGAATATAACCACCTGTGTCGGTGTCTCGTGTATCTGTGTACACTATGAAGCACAAACACTCTTCGGATTAGGGGTGTTTCGGTGTCAGACATGCGTCGGTGTTTGACACCGACAAAGACACCACACCTATGATTACACTGAATTATGTCATTTTTTTAAAATTATTATCTGTATCAGTGTGTCCGTGTCCGTGTCATGTCCGTGTCTGTGTTTCATAGGTACTACACCAACACATACACGTCTTCAATTTGAAGTGTCGGTGTTACATACGGTTCTATCCAATTCCAATGACTTATTCTTGTTGTTAATAATATCAACCATTTTACATCACTTTGATGGGGAGGAAGAAAGAATGAGGGAAAAGGTATAGAAAGTTTTTACCTGATATACCATTGATTTCAGAATTTTCTTGATGTATCATCTCCATATCCTCAAATATTTGAAACCAAATCAAGGAATGTCACTATAATCTGAGGACAGCCATGTATTTATCAACTCTTTCTCTGCATGAAGATAAAAAGGGCACATCAAATATTTTACCTTGATCATCTTGCAATTGAAAAATGCAACTCAACATCAAAAAAACACAAAGGTTTCAATGAAAATGTCATAATACAAGATTGGAAAAAACATGAAAAATGGCAATTATCTCTAAAAAAAAAATAAAATTCCAACAGAAAAATCTTACAAATCAGATAATTTATATCCTCCACTTGAAGTTAGGCATGAGCCAATGCCAGCTTATTCTCTACAACAAAAAAAAATTATTGTCAAAATCCAAAAGAGAAATATCAAAATCAAAACATGGTGTTTATGAATCAATGAAAAAAGAAAAACATACAATGTACTAGAAAAGATAGAATTTTTTCAAATCAATCTCTGAGGAAATTGAATTATTATCCAAAGAATATATTTCTGACAAATTGCATATAGTTTATGTTTTTGATTTGAAGGATATGGAAATGATTGGAGGCATGAAAAGTCAATGAGAGAATTACATTAAATAAAATATTATTATTGATTTTGTGTTTTTCTTTTGTTGTTGTGATGAATGTTTGACTCACCAAAGGAACATTGAACGCGCTTACATGGGAGCGTGTTAAATTTTGTACATTACAATGTGACATGTATTTATTTAGTAACAGATTGGTTTCAACAATTTCTCAACTATAACCTATAAATAGTATTTTTTTTTCAGTTTGTTTTTCTTTTACCCGTCAAATGGATATGTTCATTATCTTTTACTACACTTTTTCTAATTAATAGAGTATATATCTACATTTCTAATGATTTCATATTATCTCTCATAAGATCAATGCCTTTTGATATTTTAAGTAAGGTAGCACTTGTTTGGATTTTTTTAATGTAGACTAGTATAGACTTTATTTTGTACATATTCGGATTAATTAGATGTCAAAATATTAGAATATATTTTTTAAAAGAAAAATATTGTTAACTTCACTTATATGATTTTATCATATTATGATTATTGAGTTTATCATAGAAAAATATTTATCTTTATTTCATTTATTTAATTTATGATTATTTATTTATTTTATAAGTGAGTCCATTTTGTTTGACACAAAAGAGAGTGTCTTATTTCCGGCCATTCTACCTACGGTGTTGTTGTATCTATTGTGACTTGACCGACTTCACACCAAATTTTGTAGAGTGAAATAAAGAGAGTAATCTCTCCCACGCATACACTCAAGAACTTAAGGAAATTGAAGAATGGGGTTATTATAATTGTGAAATGAAACTATTGTTATTATATATTCAGGTTATCTCAAGTATTTGATCCCTGTAACCTAAATTATTATTTTTATGAAAAATCTAAAATGGAATTTATTAAAATCGCAATGAATCTTAACTAGTACAAGGAGTGATAGGTTAGGAGTCTTAAAATTATCAACATACAAAGGATAGATGGGAGCCCCCAATGGAAAACCCATACACCATACACCGGTGAATAAAAAAAAAATCCACAAAACCTATAGAAAACGCCTCTTAACAAATGGCTATCTCCGAAATCAATAAATAGAAATACCAAAACAAAGCTAACACCACGATCAACGAAACAACATAAACAAAAGTTGCACCAAAATCCTCAAACATAGTCACAACTGCCACAAAAACAACTTCCACCACCCACATTCCGCTGCTCGCACACAACCCCTGAACGCCAAATTAAAAACCTACACAACAACCAACAACCTTTGAAAAATAGTCGGGAATAAAACCTCAAACACCACCATTAGCTCTCCCAAGCACCTTCACCCAAAATACATCTCACAAAGAACCGCAAAAGCCAACCAAAAACCCTTGTACCATCATACAACAGGGAAAACATAACCATCATTAACCACCACCAAAAACAACCACAAACACCACCACAAAAATCAACACCAGCCACCACGTGCAGCACCACCACCCAAAACCACCACGAGCTCCGCCACAAAAGACCCAAAATCAGCACCACCATGAAAACTGCCATGAAGCACCACAAACCAACACAACCAAAGATTCATCGAAACCATAACCGTTCATAAGCGAACCTAGATATGATCCATTACCACCATCATGACCGATGCATCACCACATATGTTGCGAGCAAACATAACCTCCACCACAACCAAGAGAGAAAATGAATCAAATAGTCTGAGAGCCACGAAAACCAAACAACCGCCGGCAAGCATCCAACGACACACCACGAAACCCACCAACGTCCCAACCAAACGAAGAAAAAAAAACACCAAAAACACAAACCAACCTTTACGACGACAGAGAGAGCAACTGCACGTTGGAAAGGTACGGTGGTGCAGAGGACATAGACCCTCGTCGCACCACCATTCATTTGATCTACACGATGGCGGTGGCGGATTTGGAATTTGTGTGAGGAAGAATACAAAGGGAAAAATGGAAATCGTTTGTTTTCTCTTGAGGAGAATATCGGAAACAAGGAGTTAAGCACCTATAACCTACATTATTGATTTACTCATGTTGAAATATTTAGGATTAAAGTTGTATCTATTTTTTTTAAGCAAGGATTAAAGTCGTATCTATTGTATTCAAGGTTTTTCAGCACTTACAAAGATATTAAGAATATTTTTTTAATCAATGAGTGTGACTCTGATGGTTAAATATCATTGTGTTTGTAGAGAGGATCGCAAATGATCTTCTTAAAACATGTAGATATTTAGGATGCGGCCTAAATAAATGAGTAAAGATTAGTGGAATAGCCGATCCAAAGAACTAAATTTTTTGTTGAATGACGGTAAAATGACTAGGGTGCCAAAGATTCTAACTAGTGATTTCCTAGGCACAAAATCATTCCATGCTATCTTATTCACTTTGGAAGTACATATTTTTTGTCTTCCTTCCACATGTTTACTTCTGGATTAAAAAAAAAAAAAAAACAAGACTTTTTTATTCTCCAAGATTGTATACTTCTAAAATCATGCGTGATGTTTTAAAAACGTGGTTCGACAAAATATTGTTCTTCACCAAACTTGGTAAAAGGCCATTCTTATCCCCCAACATGGATCTTAAATAATCCATACTAACATCTTCTAAGGTCGAGGACTGCACGTTTCTATGTTAGGGTCAACGGATAACACAACTCACCTGTTCCTATAGTCGTTGAGATTTTGTTTTATCAAGATTTTGATAAGGGAACACGAGTTTGTTTGAACGGCACTTATAATAACTTGTGATATTGGTTTCTCAATTATTACCCTCATTTTTTTTGAGAGAGTTGGTTTCTCCATTTTATTTACTCAATAATCCAACTTGAGATAATAAAATGAACAAAACTTTCTAGAACCACGTATTCTTTTAACCATTTAAAATTTAATAATATATTATATCCGGTCTTATATGTAAGCAACAAACTAATGACATCATTTAAAAAAAAGTAGTTGCACTCATTTAATAAGTATTTCATTCGGTTTTACATATGTTAGGGTTGATCACTTCACATATGTTAGGACAAAATAAATATGTTACGGTTGATCACTTCAGATATGTTAGGACAAAATTTTGATCATTAATATCTTAAAATATCTATTATAAAAAACTGATATTTAAAAAATACTCATTGGATCAAAGCTAACGACATATTACTATATACTAACAAGTCTTTATATAATAGTCAAAAGATACGATCAATCCTTCAAAAAAAAAAACCAGATACGATCAAAGTAGGTTATGTAAATAATGCATATGATCAAACAACGACATACATTTTAGAATGAAGGAGTATTCGTGTATCCTAAATTGTTCTTGAGGGAACTTGTTTCATGAGAAAAAATGGTTATTAGAAAATGTGACATACATTATTTGAAAGGTGATTTAAGAATAACAACGATAAATATGGTACAAACACACATTTGCTTATATTTTAGACAAACCAAAATGACTATTTTGTTCCTTATATTGGAGATGAGAGGAAGCATGTGTCAAGTTAGCACATGACTTTCTTTAAACAGTTTGCTAGAGAAGAATGATGACGTTGTTGTATCATCTACCTATCTATCTATCTATCTATCTATCTATCTATCTGTTATAAATTGGAAGATAGTCATGTAAACTCTAATATCCAATTTGTTTATTTTGCTATCCATTTGTTGCAACCTCATTCCAATTTTGTCCTTCCTCAAAACTCCTCCATCATTAAATTAAATCCTTAAAACTTCCATTTAACTTTGCATGTCTTTCGCAATTTCAATCATCTGAATTATTGATTGTATGTCACTGAGGATTCTACGTTTTTTTTGCCTTTCAAATGTTGTTTAGTTTAAGCATTTATTCAAATATAATTGTTTTTTTCAAAAAAGAAAAAAAAACTCATGGACTCATAAACTTGTAATACACTCGCGAGTTTGTACAAGTCTACTGAAAAAACGATTATATGCGCGATTTCACTCATTTTTGTCTTCTAGACTCGTACGAGTCTACTCGTGAGTTTGACAATCATGGATGTTGTGATGAGAGATAATGAAGGTTTTAACGTTGCTGCTAGTTACTAACAAGTCTTTTTCTTACCAGATTCAGAGGTTGCAGAAGGGTTTAGAATCTGCGAAATACATGTATTTTCTTAATCTTATAGCAGAATCAGATGCTTCTAATGTGGTTTAGCGCTAAATGTTCATCAACAATCTCCCACTTATGTCGATTCTATTACCGGGGATTGTATTAGTTTTAATGTCTATTTTCATATTTTAAATTATTTGCTTGGTAGATGTGAAGCCAACAAAGCCTTGTATTTTTGAAGATTTGTCATTTCATTTATTGATAGACTTTCTTTAATAAAATAGTCTTTAAGGTAAAAAAAAGAAAGTTTATAGCAAATCCACAATTAAAGCAAAGAAGAGATATAAAATTAGTAGAAGAACAAAGACACCAAAATTGTTTACTCAATTTGACTCAAATTTACCTACATTGAGGGAGGCAATCCTCCAATCCACTTATCAATTTACCTATGTTTAAGTCAATATTTCACCATAATTCTCTCCCTTGACTTGAGAACACTAGTGATGTCAAATTACTCATCAACCACTTTGCTACTCTTACCAATGCTAGAAGTATTCTTAGCACTGTCTGTCGAGATTGATGATGAGCATCATTATTTGTGCATTTCCAGACTAAGTTTGAGAATTCTTACCACCGCACATCCAAGATGATGAGTGCTTTGCATCGGTACCTTCCCTCTGATTGGTACTCTACTTGCATCCAACTACCTTTGTCTTGTCGGTACACATTTATTTATATATGTTTACAAATAAATAAAAATATAAAGAAAACATTGGAGAATACTTTTTTTTTTTTAAGGAAGTACTAGAGAAGACTTATAGAACAACCTCTTAATAAAAAAAGTTGTAGATTAATTTTTAATTTTAAAAAACGACACAAAATATGCATCCACTATTAGGTTTTTATTTCATTCAAACGTCATGAGTACGTTTGGATTAACTTGTTTTTGTGCTTTTGCAAAACAACTAATGTAATAAGATTGTCGGATTAGATTATCAATTAATAAAAATTTATAAATTAACAAAAAAGAATATTTATTTACGTAAACTAATTCTCATAAGCTAAAAAACTAGCCATCCAAACAGGCTTTATTCTATTTTACCTTTTTTCTCTTTAAACCTCAGCCATTGCCAAAAGAATAATATACATTAGTAAAGCCACTCAACACTCTTCACTACCCACTCTGCGCCGCCGTCTCGTATCGTCTCCGCCGCAGCTCCGTTTTGCTTCAACCGAGGTACCTCTCTCTGTGTTATCTCTCTGTTTCGCTTCTACGATTTCTCCATTTGAAACTTTTCGCTCAAAACCGAAGCAGACGCATGTTGTTACTATTTCACTGTTCTGATTAATGTTATTGATTTTAGTTTTTTCTCATTTTTCTTATATTATTAACGGTGTTGACATGTCCAGTGTTCGTGTCCGAGTCTGTGCTTCGTAGGATCGGATGCATGTGTAGAAAAGTTTTACACTGTTTGCTGCCATATATTTTTATGTGATTTTCTAAATGAGAGATTATTTGTATATAAGTGATTTTGTTACTGTTAGGTTCCGTTTGTTACGGACTATAAAAAAATGATTTTGATGTTCAATGATTATGGTATGGATGGAGATATCTTACCCTTAATAAATTTTCGAGTGAGATGTTTCCATCCATGATTTTTGAATAGAGTGGTTAACTGTGAGATATTTCAAAGAGATTTTATATTTCTCTCTTCTATTAAAAATGATGTTTTCAAAAGCTAAAAAAAATAGATATTTCATTTTCAACATAAAAATCAGTTTATTTAACATGGTGTTCGAAACATGCTTACACACAAACATAACTAAAACATCAAAAATAATTTTTTTTATAATCGTAAACAAACGAGTCCTAAGCATAGTGCACAAAAAGGGCTGAAGAACAAACTTTTTCTGAGGTGTAGCTCTCGCGTATTTTTGTTTTTGGTAGATGTAGCAAGCAAGCAATTAAGGTTCATTTGTAGAAAATATTGTTTCAGATGATTGTGGTAAAAATCATTGTACAATCAATAATTGTTTTCTTCACAAAGAATGTTTGCTGCCATTGTTTGAGCTATTCACATTTGTACCAATTTGAATTTTGAACTACTTGCATTTCACCTTTATATCGCCTATTGTCTGTGCACATTGCTTCCTTTGTCTCGAGTTTCATCACTGTGGGTGTATTTGGCAGGTAGATTTCATTTTTTTCGACTTTTTTTATAAGATGAGAAAGAACGGATTTTTTTGGTGAAATGGGGAAGTGTATGGAGAATGTTGCTTAGAATGTTTGTTAATGTTTTGCTTGGTTGAAATATGGTTTAGTATCTTTGTTTTTTAAATTTGTATTGTGGTTTCTTTCAAATCACAAAGTAGTTATTCATTTGTTTTTTCATGCCACTTTTTGTTATTCTACTTTATGAATGGTATAGGCATGATTTTAAATTGCTGAAGTTGCAGAGAATTGAGGATGAATGCATCTATGTGGTTTCTGGTTGTAATTTAAAATCATGTTGTAGAAATTATCTTAATCTATGATATTATCCATGATGTGGGAGTGTTATGATGAAGTCTTTGTCATCATATATTCATATCCCTTAAGTGCTGAAAATTTTAAGTCAAATACTTGAATATCCTTTGCATTTTTACATTCATGCTTCTTTAGATTTTTCAACTGACGAGTGCACACTGAATAACACAGGTTAAAAGGGAATATTATTTGTGAGGAAATGGCGTCGTCATCATTGGTAGAATCTCTTGTTCTTCAACTCCATGAGATATCAGCTGTAAAATTCGGCAACTTCAAGCTCAAATCTGGCATCTCCTCACCAATCTACATTGACCTTCGTCTCATCATATCTTATCCCTCTCTCCTCCAGCAAATCTCGCAGACCCTAATTTCCTCTGTCTCTTCCACCTCATTTGATCTTGTATGTGGTGTTCCTTACACTGCCTTACCCATTGCCACTTGCGTCTCTCTTGCTCAGAACATCCCCATGGTTATGCGTCGTAAGGAAGTCAAAGACTACGGCACTGCTAAAGCCATCGAAGGCGATTTCAAGCCTGGACAAAGTTGCTTAATAATTGAAGATTTGGTTACTAGTGGAACATCAGTTTTGGAAACAGCTGCACCGCTACGTTCTGTGGGGTTGAAGATCACTGATGCGGTTGTCCTGATTGATAGAGAGCAAGGTGGGCGGGAAAATTTGGAGGAGAATGGCATCAAGCTTCACGCAATTATTAAATTGACTGAAATGGTGAAAATTTTGAGGGATCATGGAAGACTTGATGACGAGATGGTAGGGGTTGTTACAAAATTCTTAGATGAGAATAGGAAGGTTGCAGCTCTGGCAAAGGTTGAGAAGCCAATAACCAAGGTCAAGTCTTTGTCATTTGGGGAAAGGGCAAATCTGTCCAAGAATCCAACAGGAAAGAAGTTGTTTGAGATAATGGCTCAGAAGGAGAGTAATCTGTGTTTGGCTGCAGATGTTGGAACTGCAGTTGAATTGCTTGAAATTGCCGAGAAGGTGAGATATTTTCATTCTTTTGTGAAGCCTCTCATGTAAAAGAGGAATTCACTTTTATCTATTCTTAATTAGTCCACAAAAGTTGTTTTCTTTCTTCTGTACTTGAAAGAGTCCTGTATTCTCTGGCTTATCATCATCAACTAGATTGTAAGTGGAAGTTTGGCCCAGTGTTGTTAAATAGAAGCTATAGCGCTATTGCATAGCGAAATTTGAACAAACTACTATTGTTCCGTGATACACTATTTAGTACATAATATCGTGAAATGGCAGCTATAGTGGCGCTATAGCAGTGTTGCAGAGCGGAATTTGAACAAACTGCTATTTTCCGTGATCTGCAATTTTGACAACACTGGTTTGGACATACCAATTATTTGTCTTTTAACTAATTTGTCTCATTTTTTCTGACAGGTTGGACCTGAGATATGCTTGCTTAAGACTCATGTGGATATTTTGCCAGATTTTACTCCTGATTTTGGCTCTAAGCTTCTCTCGGTATACTTCTAAAAGAAACCTCTTCTGTTCATGTTGTTTTGGCTTTCATCCTAATATTATTGACAATTAGTCTACTAAAAGATTTCCTAGCATTTACTGAAACAGAATAATGATCTCATGTCTTAATATGTTTTAAGAGTTATATGTTTGTGTGAAGTTCTAAGGAATCTTTTACATTCCTGATTTAGTGGTGTCTAATGTATGCTTTATCCTATTGAAGATTGCAGAGAAACATAACTTCTTAATCTTTGAGGATCGTAAATTTGCTGACATTGGTAACACAGTAACCATGCAATATGCAGGGTATAGTTTGCCCAACCATCTTGTATTCCTTTACTTTCTAGATTCCTCATCTGTATCTAAAGCCAATATGACATTGTTCAATTTTAATATCTACAGAGGGATCTTTCACATATTGGATTGGGCTCACATAGTAAATGCTCACATAATCTCTGGTCCTGGAATCGTGGATGGACTAAAATTGAAGGTCTGTATAGATAGTCATTTCCATTATTAATATTTATTATATCATTTTTTTATAGCAAGAATCTAATTGATAGCGTAACATGTTTCTTGAACCATACTCAGGGTTTGCCTCGTGGCAGGGGACTATTGCTGCTTGCTGAAATGAGTTCAGCCGGTAACCTCGCCAAGGGAGATTATACTGCTGCTGCATTGAAAATTGCTGAGGAACATTCCGACTTTGTAATTGGCTTCATATCCGTCAATCCAGCATCATGGCCAGGGGCACCCATAAATCCTTCTTTCATTCAGGCAACTCCTGGAGTTCAAATGGTGACTGGTGGCGATGGTTTAGGGCAGCAATATAACACTCCATATTCTGTAAGTTTTTACATGTTGCCATGAATCTTTTACTCATGTGTCTGAGATAAGTATGATCAAAGTAATATGGTATTGTTATTATACTGAAAGTAACTCATTTGGATGAAAAGGGGTAAGAGACAGGGCCACTGTACCATCTTAAAATCAGACAGAAGGCCGAGGTAGGCCTCTGCATCAACATTAAATGAAACAGAATTAAAACAAGTGTTGTCAAGATATTCTATCCTTCAGGGGCTAATACATAAATATCACCATTTGGATAGGAAAGAAAAGAATCAAAATAAATTCTTCGCTTGCTGGCTTACCTTGTGAAGCTAATTTGTTTCTCAAGCCTTTTTAAGTATCAAGACTATTTTTTTCTTTGGTTGTTCGATTATATTTCTGCAGTTTAGAACATCTGTTCGTGTTTAAACAATTCTATCACGTGCTTTTGGTTGTTGATTTTGTCTTTTATTTCTCTTAAAACTTGGTTGTGTTATAGATATGGTAGTTTTCCCACCCAACCCCTTAATTTGTGTTGAAATTATGTTTCAGCTGCTTCTTTTGCCATCGTCTTTCTACTCTTTTCAACTGTTTTTTCCCGTATTTTTGTTTCTTATATTTGAGCATACTGATCTTAACAAAATGTTCTTTTCCAGGTCGTTCATGATAGAGGAAGTGACATTATCATCGTTGGACGTGGTATCATCAAGGCAGCAAATCCTGCCGAGGCTGCTCACGAATACCGTGTACAAGGATGGAATGCATATTTGGCCAAATCTGCTTGAGATCTGCATTTGAAGAATAAAAGGACGAGTCAAAATTATGTTTTTGCGGGACATTTAATCTAATTTCACTGTAACCCAGAGGAAGGCCTTGGGTGCATTATAATGTCGAAAGACTTTTTTCAGTTGGTAACTTATATTGAAGTGGTTTTTTTTTTCTCTTCTTGGTTATTTCACTGTAGTTTGTCAAATTTTTGTGTTACGTAGTTGATGAAACAAATGCAAGCACTGTTTGAGGAGCAACTTCCCCCACCTGATTTTTTTTTTTTTTTTTTTTTTATAAAAAAAAATACCACTTTATTTAAGAA
>Ga0315914_1001382_pt1 | contig 35922 bp, 21 predicted proteins | sample MpolenodulesMG_FD_203920 | JGI IMG/M metagenome (GOLD analysis project Ga0315914, IMG submission 203920) | Medicago polymorpha root nodule microbial communities from Los Angeles, California, United States - elongated nodules | ecosystem: Host-associated > Plants > Roots > Nodule | place: USA...
TGCAGTATCAGATTGATATTTACCTGATGAATGCTGGGAATATGTCTTCAGATTCCTCAGCGATGGCGACTACCACAACAACAGGTCCTTAAAGACTCTCTCCGTTGTCTCAAAGGAGTTCCTCTCCAACACCAACCATCTCCGATTCTCGATCACCATTACTGTCCCAAACCGCCTTTGCCTCAGTCGACTCTTGCAAAGATTTCATAACCTCATCTACCTCAACCTCATTCACAACTACGGTGACAGATTTCGTAGGGTTTCCTCCCACGCCTCTTCCATTAGAATGAAATGCACACAAAATAATAGTGTAGACAATTCTAATTCCTTTGTAGTAAGCCCTCAATTAAAGCCATAGAGTGCAATTTAATATTATTACCTCAATGGTATTTTTAAGACCCTCATTCAAAAAAGGTCTTTATTATTTCAGCCAGAAAGAGCGGAAACTTTTGAAATGTAAGCTAGGTTTTTATTCTAATTAGATATAGGCTAAGCAACAAAGTTCAATGATTTGAGATGATTTATCTGAGATCATTTTGAGTGTTGATAATGATAGCAATGTCTTTCTCATTATATATTTTTAGGTCTTCTCTTTTCATGCTTAGGGGTTTAGATTAAACATAGATTTCAACACGTGAGATTAATTAAAACATTCACCCCATTGGGATTTTTCAAGAAAAGGTTTAGATTGAAACTTCGATTTGTTGATGATCTCCCATTGTTTACAAGCTGATACTCACAAGGTTTGTACAGTGAATTTGTTTCATACTGAAGTTTTAGACGTTGGCCTAATTTTGCGACCTATGTTATTGATTAGTTTTTGAGGATCAGAACATTTGTTGCTCTGCATCATTTTTCCATGTTAGTTGAGGTTAAATATTTTTGTTCGATCAAAATATTAAGTTTTTGCTAGTATTTTGTTAGATAAAAAATTGAAGCTTCTGTTCGTGTTTTGTTAGATTGCAGAATGAAAAATTTCTCAATACGTGTAAAGTGATATATTTACCAAAACCTGTTTATTTTGTTTCAACTTTGATCAACTCAAACTCCTTGCCTTTGAATGATGATTCACTTATAAAATTAGTATGTTTGATCGTTATTATTTGAATATTTGATCGTGTACTAGTGCTTCGATGCAATTTAAATGGTTCTCTTAAAGCAATCTCACCCCTCATTTCCTCTATAAACGTAAACAATCTAAAAACCAAACAGGTTTACATTCCTCAACCTTTTTACCAATAAATAAGCCTTCATTGACTCAATCCTTCACACTATATTGCAATGTCCTCAACCTTCTATTAGTGATAGGTTGCGAGTGCACCTCCACCTTGTGAGTTAAATGGAGGAGACTAATCCCCCACTTGTGACAGATTGCAATTTGAATCTCACTAAAAGAAGTGTTCATATTTGAAAATGTTTATAGGCAAGTTAATACAAAAACCATACATTTACTTTAATATAAAAATCGTCAAATAATTTTGTTGCAGTCTTAAATATCCTCTTGTGTCCGTTTTAGATACACGCGATCAATCACATTATAAGTGATAATCACAAGGGCATTAAAAGAGTGGAACGATGATATAGTTGAACTTTAATTTTGTTTACATTACAAATTTTGAGCCTTCTACATAGAGAAGTTGAAGGCGTGTGTGTACTGCATCTGGGTAAGTAATTTTTGCGTATGGTCTTGAAGTTTTAATTTCCTGTAGTACTGATATACATATGTGCTTCTTTGGAGTCTCAGCAAATTTTCTTCAAACAAAAGCCTATTCGATTTCAAAGTCCAAAAATGTTAATAAACGTTAACCCCAACAATGTTAATAAACGCTACACCATCAAATAACTGTTGTTGTAGAGTGCATAACACATCAACGTTGAACAACAAAACAAAAATAGAAACTCTGGCATCGTTAAAAAAAAGTCACTTACTTATATGCAATACTTTTCCCTGGTCATAACATGTAAGTGTGCACTCAAGTGGGCTTAGTACATCGGCTGCCATTATGCTCATGTGGTAGATAGAGATGATGTGTGTAAGGGTATTCAGTTGTAGTTGTATTGGGTTTGCATCATAATATAATATGTGGAGTATATAATACTCCACTTAAGACTATATTTACTTGTTTTCGTATATGCAAGAGAGTTCTCCAATATCCAAGAGAGTTTTCTGTTTTTAAAAGTGGATGTCCCTAGGTAATATCTGTCAGCAACATTAGAGTGTTAAAATAAATTGATGGTTTTCCATTTATTGTTCGTTGTGCTGAATGTTTTATGTAAAATTATCATCTTTCTAATAATGCCTACATCTTTGATGAAAATAAGTAATTGTGATTAGTGGTGGTGTGTTGGCTGGTTGGTTTTTGCATCACCTGCAGATATATTACTGTTAGGAGTATTCAATATGGATCCCTAAGCTATCCGTTTTTGAGAACTCTGGTCCTTGTATTTGGTTTGACAATGTGGGTGTCTAGCACATGATAGTGTAGTCCCTTTGCAATTGTGCTGTTGGGATTTTTTATGAGTATCTTGTATTAGAGAAATGGGATACATGAACAAAGCATTTTATAAAAACTTGAATTCATGGACGCCATATATGAGACAAGAGTATCAATTTGTGTGCATGACCTTGGATTATTTTGGTCTAATGTTATTTCAACGAATAAAAGAGTTATTCAAAATATTAGATTAATAAATAAATAAAAATTGAGACAAGTTAATAATTTAAATTAATATATAAATAAAACAGGAAAAAAATCTTGAAATAAAAAATAAGGAAAAAAGATATTTAAATTGATTTATAATTTATTATTTTATACTACAAGAAAAAAAACATTTTGCGACACTTGCTTTGCGACTCCTATCTCTGAACTGCTAGAGAATAGACATTTGCGACTGGTAGGCCCAACAGTCGTAGGTTTTTTGCCCTTTTTTTTTCAACCGTCTTTCACTTATAACTTTTTGCCCAAATATTTTGTCTCTCGCTTTCTAACTTTCAGTATCCCTCTCATAACTTTAAAACCCTAAAACTAATTCTCGCTTCCCCCTCAAAGCTTTGCTCTCGCCGTCACTAACCCTCTCACCCAATCTAAAATCGACCACTATTCCACTCAAATCTTTGCTCAATCGAAGATTTTCTCTCACCCAATCTGAAACCGAATCACTGTTTCCCTCAAAGCTTTGCTCAATTCGTTCACTTTTCCTTTTTCCAATCTCAATCGGTTCACTCATTCTCCTCCTCCACCTCAAAGCTTTGTTGGGTTTAGATTCAAATTCAATCTCAATCGAAGCCTTGTTCAGTCCTTTCTCCACCTTGTATCCAGTCCTTATTCTCATTTGAACCCCAATAAGGTAAATGATTTACAATAATCATATTTATATATTGTTTATTTTGCTGCTATGTTGTGATTTTGGGTCTATTTTGCTGCTATGTTGTGATTTTGGGTCTTATGTACTAATAGACAAACTTTTATATCATTACACCTTTGTTATTAAAATATTTAACATGCATTTCAGTTTGAACTTCAAGTTTTCTTTTATATCTGGCCAAAATATATCATACATTGAATGCATGAAACATACGTAACAAAATAAATCATGATCAGAAATGAATGTCATAACCAATTTTAACTTCATAAGATGGGTTTAAACATGCAAGTCACATACTCCACATAAATTTAAATATATCACAAACATTTTGATCTTGATTATTGTATAACTAATACATGTATTTAAAATTTATTGTGTTAAATTCATGTTTCATGTCTATAAATGTTCTATGATTAATCTAAATAAATACAATAGGAAATAAACAATGAACCAAAATCATTATTATTTTCTATCACTCTTAATTTTTCCATGAACATTTACCACCTTACAATAACTCAAAACATGCCAAAAGTATTTTTCAATACCAAAATAAAAAAGAAATTAACAATACTTTCATATCATCATGCTCAATATAAGATGTGATCATCAATTTTAAATTTAATAACACTACACAAAACAATAATATCACTAAAGCATGCACATCAAAATCCATATACACTACTTATATATAAAAACAACATGCAATCATATAATATACTGTTTTACATTAATTGTGTAACTTTTCAAAATGTCATAAATTTTAAATCATTTATTATGCGATCCTTTGTTCAAATTCCGTCAAACACGTCATAAATTTCAATTTTCCATCTATTTTTTTTAATTCTAATAAATCTGTAATCAAATTAAAAATTGCTCACCATGGAATTTGAATACGGGACCGAAATGTTTCACCAAAAGTCACATAAGACACAACTACAGATTGTCAACACATGGTTACAAATATCCACCACACATATTTACTTTTAAATCATTTATTATAAAAGGTCAATAAGTCTAGTTCCTGTAGACAAGTTTGATCTTGAAAAATTAGCCATGTTTCTGTCATTGTTCATATTCTGTTTGTTTTTAAATTGGCTTTGTGCAAAACACAGTTAAAATACTCCAATGGATTTCTGTCTCTATTTCTGACTCTTTTCCCTGTCTTTATTATGCCTCCAAAATGTCTCTATTTATAGAGAAACTTATGTCATTTGGTGAACGGAAACAACCCTTTGAATGATTTTGTTCATAAATGGTTATATTGCTTCAATTTGGTAGAAGAAATATTTAGCAGTGGTAGACTTCAACCTCATAGAAATACGATTCACATCAACACCAATTGGAACACCCTAAGAAGTCCTCAATATGAAAAGGAAGATGACAGACTCTTTCAATTCTTCCATTATAACTAGAAGTAAATCAATGGATGCAAAATTTTATTTACCTGAAGATTGCTGGGAACATGTCTTAAGATTGCTCAGAGACACACCACTTAGAGACGATGAGGAAGACCCCTACAAATATGTCTCCCTCGTTTCCAAACAATTCTTGTCCATCACCAACCGTCTCCGATGCTATCTCTCTGTAGAAGATCACACACCCCCTCTCCTCCGTCGTCTCTTCCATAGGTTCACCATCACCGACCTTGACCTCTCATCCTACAATGGTAACCTCAACGTGCTTCTCCGTAAAATCTCTCGTTTTCCATTGAAAATCACATCCCTTGATATATCTGACCAACCCACGATTCCCGCTAAAGGCTTGCAATATTTCTCCCAAAAAATTACAACTTTAACCTCTCTAACATGTTCTAACATTGACGCAATCGATTACACTGACCTGATCCTCATCGCGGATTGTTTCCCCAACTTGGAGCATCTTGCTTTGAATGATTACGATGACATATCCGAAGAAGGTATTGAACATGTTTTAAGGAGATGTTGTAAGATGACACATTTGGACTTATTCGGATGTTCTAATTTGAAAATGATGATACACTTTGAAGTTCCTAAACTCAAGGTGTTGGATTTGTCAATGACAAGTGTTAACGATAATGCACTCTTTGTAATCTCAAAGAATTTTCGTGGAATTTTGAAACTATTACTGGAAAATTGTCATGATGTCAGTGAGAAGGGAGTTAGGCATGTGGTAGAGAACTGTGCACAACTACAAGAGATCAACTTGGGAAATTGCAGTAATGTGAATAGTGATGTTCTTGTCTCATTGATATTGTCAAGGCCATCATTGAAAAATGTAACAACTCCAGATCATTATCGTTTCAACGACAAGCAGATCGAACTCTTATTGTCCCAAGGATGTAATGTTTACTAGTATTCTAAAAATGCTTCATTGATGTTTGAACTCTTAAATGTAAGATGTTTCTGTTTTCAAATTTACTTCTATGAGATACTACTATGTTTTTGTTTGCAAGGAGATGGAACTCTTATTACGAAAAGGATGTATTTCACCACTTTGTCTTGTTTCATACTTACTTTACTGCATCCCTCATTAGTAGCGTGGGTTTACATCATAATATAACAAGTGGATTATATTTACCTGTTTTACTTTATGCAAGGAGATGGAAGTCTATTTTTAAATTCTATTTGAAATTTAATTTATAAGTGACAACCTAACAACCCAAAATCTTTGAAGCCATCTGTTAGATTGAACAGAATTATTAGGTCAAATTCAACGGCTATGACTAGCTAGTAGTCAATTGAGATTTAAGTTAATTTATATTTGATCAAGATACTTATAGTATTAAGTTCAAGTAATCCAAAATAAAAACTAAAATTATAATTTAATTCAATAGAGTTTATAGAATCACATGGTTCAAACAACTTAATATACAAGTTCATATAAAACCTAATCATTGGAAGATAGTTACTCATAACAAAAGCATAATTAACTAAATTAAAAGAAGGTAACATAACATAAAATAGGACCAACTTCCTTAAAAAAAATAAAAAATAGGACCAACTATGAGTTGGTAGACAGCCACCATGAGATCCTAAAGTAGATGCTGATTTTTTAAAAAAAAATTGCAGGAATTGCATAGAATTCCTTTTAAAGTATTTTATTTTATAAAAAAGTAGTGATTTATTTAAAAAATATAGTGATTTTTTTTAAAAAAATTGAGATTTGACTGGAGGTAAAAAAAAGATTTTGTTTCTTAAAAAGTTATAACAAACGGTCTTATAGGGTCCTGTTTGTTACGGATTTAAATACATGTGATGACATTCAATAATTTGAAGATTTTGTGTTTGTTTATTGTAATTGTAATAAAAATAACTTTTTATAAAAATAATAATTTAGTTTGCTTAAATATAACCATATAAAAGAAAAATTTTGTTACAAATTACCTCAATTTTTTTCCCAGTTGTTTTCTCTCCCCTCTTAGTGGGAGTCTTTTGTTACAGAAAGACAGAAGACAAAAGTACATAATTTCGACTCTAGATATTTAGAAGTAAAAATAGAGTGAGGTTGAAACAAAATACACAAAAAATATAATTTTGATATGTGTCAAATAATTTCATAAGTATTCTGTAAAAATAAAAATTTCTTAAGTATTCTGTAAAAATAAATTTTTTGTAAGTAGAGATTAGAAGTTGATTTTATTTTTTTTAAAGTTTGTTTATTGGTAAAAATGAATTTTGATTTGAAAGAACCCATTATCCAGTTATTATCATGGTACAAAAATCCAACAGAACATAATAAATAGAGTTTGTCACCCTTTTCTTCCTAAACTTAACCCCGTGAAATCTAAACCCTAAACAAACCGCGTATTCAATATGAAAACAAGAAACTCTCTCAATTCTGAACAACCACAACAATTATCACTTTCTCAAACAAAACAGATTTATATTTACCTAATGAGTGTTGGGAATGTGTCGTCAGATTCCTCAACGACGGTGACGACAACAACAATAGCTCCTTGAAGTCTTTCTCTTCTGTCTCAAAGCAGTTCCTCTCGATCAGCAAACGTCTTCGATTCTCAATAACCATCAAAGAACCAACCCACCTAAGAGAGATCGATTTGAAATATTGTCTTAAAGTGCATTGTGATGTTCTTGCCTCATTGATATTTTCAAGGCCATCGTTGAGAAAGTTAACTACTCCAGATCGTTATCCTTTCAGCAACAAGGAGATGGAACACTTATCATGTCAAGGATGCATTGTTTGCTAGTATTCTATAAGTGCTTTCTTGTAGTTTGAACTGTTGAAAAGATATTTTTTTTTTCAAATTTACTTCTATGAGATATTGCTCTGTTTTTAAATGTCAACTTGCAAATGCGTAATTACTCATCGGTTTGTGCATGATAATTCCCTAAGTAAAGCAAGTGTTATATTACATGCAGTTTTAAATTGTATTGTTTTGCATACTTTTGTAGCATAGTTTTCTATACTATAACTTTTGAGTTTTCCATAGGTCCTACAAACTTTCAAAAACTAACTTATGTTATCTTTTTTGAACAAAAGTTATAATAATTAACTTATATACTTTCCGTTCATACTTTTCCCTGGTCATAACATGTAAGTGTGCACTCAAGCGGGCTTAGTACATCGGCTGCCATTATGCTCATGTGGTAGATAGAGATGATGTGTGTAAGGGTATTATGTTGTAGTGGTATGGGGAGTTAGGATAGAGAGATATGTGGAATTTGGGTTTGCATCATAATATAATATGTGGAGTATATATTCCACTTAAGACTAAGCGTTTATTGACCTGTTTTCGTATATGCGTGATAATTTTCTGATTTTATAAGTGGATGTCCCTTGGTAATTCTATCGGCAAACATCAAGGTGTTAAAATAAATTGATGGTTTGCCAATGTAGGCATGGTGGTTTTCCATTTATTGTTGGTTGTGCTGAAATTTTTATGGAAAATTATCATCTTTCTACTGATGCCTACATCTTTGATGAAAATATGTAATTGTGTTAATGTCATACCATGCCAACCAGAAACTTTCTATTTCTTTTTGTCCTTGGTATGAAATTATGCTTTGTTTGATATTGAGTATAGAAAGTTATTGACTAAATATTGTTTCTTTTCTACTTCAATTTGAGTGTCTAATTAGCATATGTCATTATATGTTGTCTACTGTCATTTTATAATGCAGCAGGAAAATTATAGGTGTCTATATGGCTATTTTATTTAAGGGTGGCTTGTTGTGGTTTAGAGTTTGTTATTGTGGTGGTGCTGGCCACCTGGTTTTTGCATCATCTGCAGATATATTACTGTTAGGATTAGCTTTAGCGTAGGTTGTATTCTATATGGAGCCCTATGTTATCGGTTTTCGAGAACTCTTGTCCTTATAATTGTTTTGACAGTTTGGGTGTCTAGCTCATGATAGTGTAGTCCCTTTGCAAATGTGCTGTTGGGATTTTTATATGAATATCCTGTATTAGAGAAGTGGGATACATTAACAAGGCATTTTATGGATCAACGAGTCCAAATTTCAGAACATAGTCTCTGTGTCCCTATCCATAACGGGTACCACATGGTGTAATTCTCTGTGGCCATACAGATGCATTCAAGATTATCTATTTCGATTTCTCTTCCAAGATTTCATTGTCTTTTGTTTTAGAACTTATTGTGTTTGGTTTTATTTGTCCGTATTGTCCAGTTAAGCTGACATTGTTGGTCATAATCTCCTGCCAAAGTCAATATCCTTCACAAGGCAGTTTCTCTTCTATTATCTCTGCAATTTAAAAACAGCAGTTCTATTTGCAGCGAATACACTTACTACGAATGTATCACGAAAGTATGATTGGCAAAGCTACTGATTGCACTAAATTTTGGATTTTGTGGAAAACATTTTGGATTTTGGATTTTGATGATTCATGCTACTATTTAAGCTTTTTATGTTGGGTGCTTTTTATTTATGTACTTCAATATTTCCTAGGTTGGTTATTGACTAAATTAACTTCCTCTCATCATTTGCAAGAATATTATTCATTGTTAAGATCAATTTATGGTAGCTTCTACAAAAAGAGATGTTCTTAAACTCTAAGTTTCATGAGATCTTGTCACCACAGTAGAAAAGAGACGTTCTTAGTATTAAATTAAATATGATATGCATGATTCTAACTGTTCTAATGTCAAAGCATATGAATCACGTACAAATAAAAAGGGCTCTCCAAAAGTACATCTTTACTTTTATCCTTTCTTCCAAGTTCCAGCTTAATCATGCTTTGAACAGTCACATACACTTACCTGGGTTCCATCATGTAAGAAAAAAACACACTTAAATTATGACTGTTCATATGCAAAGCACGCAACATGAGACAAGATAATAAAACTAAGAAAACAATAAGAAACAAGATTATAAGCTAAATGTACAAGATAATACGACTATACAAGTGAAATAAAATAACTTTTTCCCAAAAAAGCTTATCGTCAACTTAAGAACTTATGGTAGCTTCTACAAAACAGTGTATGCCTTAAATCAACTGCTAAGCTATATTGTTCTTCAGTCAATCCTTCAATCTCTTCCTCAACCTTGATCTTTGACATCCAACCATGCACAAGCAATACCAAGACCATACATGCAGCAACTTAAATCACCCTATAGTCCTTCTATGAACTTCCAGCAGCTTATGCTTCAACTTCTTACGTTAACCAAGTTCGAACTTCACCATTCCTTTCCAGCTCTTGCTCCTAATCAACACAACCAAGCCAAACAACTGCATGCATTTGCAAGAAATTAAACAACACAATGTAAGGTGGAGGAGGGAGAGCTCGGTCAAGAGGGAAAATGAGAGTTTGGTTTGATTAAGGATGAGAAATGGTGGATTGAAAGGGGAAAGGAGAGTGGCCGGTAGATAAGAGTGTAGGAGGGAGTTTTATTTCAGCTTGGTGATTGAGAAAAATGAGAGAAGAATGAGAGATGAGTGTGTTCTTAGGCTTATATACTTATGCAGAAATTACCACCTTGCCCCTTTGTAAACAGTCATTCTTAGGCACGATTAAAAACATGGCTTAATAGCAGTTTTAGCCCCCTAACTTTCTTAAAGCTACAATTTTGGTCCCCTAAGAAAAAAACTACAAAACCGCCTCCTAAGTTTTGCATATGTGGCAGTTTTGGCCCTAAGGCCAATTTTGACTCGGTCTACGCTGACGTGGCATCTAAGTGAGGTGCCACGTGTTATTTTTTTATTTTTTATTTTACCAAAAATTGGCCTTAGGGGGACTAAAACTGCTACAGTTGTAAAACTTAGGGGACGAAAACTGCTATTAAGCCTAAAAACAATCTTGCAGTATGATAAAATTATGCGGGATTTTGCACTCTACCTCCCTCAAGAAAATTTTATACTCGAAATATAGAAATTCACCTGAGAATTAATGTGAATAGTTTCTCCACACTTCCGACCTTAGTTTCCAACATACGTTCGCCAATAATTGATTCTTTATGTCCAGCTTAATTACTGGGTTTCCATAGCTATTCAAGGGTTTCACATCTTGATGATCCATGCAAATTTGTTCTACAAATTTGTTATCCTTTCTAATGAAACTAGTAATATACCGTTGTTATAGAAAAATTTGTTAAAGGGTATAATTGAAAACAACAATATACCATTGTTATAGGAAAATTTGTTAGGTATCATTTGAATAACAAAAAAATTAGTTCAAAATCTTCATTCTTTTAATATGTAGTATAAAATAAAATAGATATACATATACTATTACAGAAGATCTTATATATAAAGCAAATATAATTAAGCGCACATGGATCATTGCCTCAATCCACTAACAAACAAACTAGGTTTTCTAAATTAACCTAAATCCTTAGCGGCAATTCACTTGAACATGAAGATAACAATCTCTCGCAATTCTTCTTCCATAACAACAAGAAGCAAAACACGTGCTGCTGCTGCTGCTGCTGCTGCTACTGCAGCAAAATCTTACTTACCTGATGACTGCTGGGAATCTGTCTTCAAATTCGTCATCAACGACAAATGTAAATTCAAAAACCGTAGCTACTTGAATTCTCTCTCTGTCGTCTCTAAACAATTCCTCTCCATTACTAACAGTCTCAACCCCTCTCTCACTATCTATAATGGATCACGCCCTTTCGTCCACCGTCTCTTTCAAAGGTTCACCAACCTCACGTCCCTCGATCTCACGTGGTACTATCGTGATCTCAACAAGCTTCTCTGCCAAATCTCTTGTTTCCGGTTGCGATCTTTCTCTCAAAACATTACAACTTTGACCTCTCTCACTTGTTCCAGAGTTGATTCTCTCTGTAGCAGTGACATGTGCCTCATCGCCGACTGTTTCCCCAATTTGCAGCTGCTTGATTTAAGTTATTGTGCCTACGTATCTGAAGAAGGTATTCTTCAGGTTTTAAGTAGATGTTGTAAACTTAGGCATTTGAACTTATCCAACTGTTCTAAAATAGAACTGAGTGGAATGAACTTTGAAGTTCCCAATTTAGAGGTGTTGAATTTGTCACATACAAGTGTTGATGATGAAGCACTCTATATGATCTCAAAGAGTTGCCGTGGGCTTTTGCAACTGTTATTGCATAGTTGTTATGTCACAGAGAGGGGAGTGAACTATGTGATAGAAAACTGCACACAACTGAGAGAGATTAATTTGAGGGGTTGTTGTGAAGTTCATGCTAGCTTTGTTGCCTGGATGCTATTATCAAGACCATCATTGAGAGAGATAATTGTTCCAAGTCTTCGTCATTTCAGTGACACAGAGAGAGAATTCTTCAAGCGGCAAATATGCCTCGTTCACTAGTATTCTGAAATTACTCTGCTGATGTTTGATCTCTTAATGTAAGATTTCTGTTTAGATTTACTTGTTTGAGAAATCACCTTTTCTTTTTTAAATAAATTTACAAATCTGTACTGCTCATCCAACTGAGCATGATAATTACCAAGTATTTACGTAAGAAAATTTATAATTTAAGTAGTTTGGTGTTATATGTAGATTTATGTGGATATGATCTTCTTTGTTGGTTTGCATCGGAAAGATAACAATTTAACTGTCAAACTTGATTTCTGTTTTGACTGGACTTGCACGTTGTGAATATTGGCTAAGGTTTAGTGTTAATCTTATTCTACAAGTTGAATTATTGATTATCCCTTTCATTGTGTAAGAGACCTGAGAAAATATTATTGGTCTGATATGTGATAACATGTTTTGGCATATTATCACTTGATTCAAAATATGGTATCAGAAATCTATTATAGAAACTACTACCAAATTTAGTAAAAGAATGTCTAAAGTGTAAGACACACTTCAAAAGTTCGGATAAACTGAGATTTTGCCATAATGAAATAGTTGTTTTAGAATCTCAAAAGCATCTATGTATCCTTTGGCTTATCAATGAAATAGTTGAACTTCTTATATAAATAGATATCTCTTCCGTGTCTCTCCATCCTTTATTGACCATAGCTTCTTTACTGATAACATGTTTTTTTGGAGTCTATACACGATAAACAACTACAGAGTAACCCTTTCCTACAATGTCCGAATCCGACAACTTTGTGATAATATCATTGATTGAGAAGTTAAGCTTTTAAAATGGATTTGAATCGCATTCCATTTCACCTTCATCAATGTTATGACTCCCATAATCCCCGATTGAATCATTGGTGCTAAAATAACTTCACAAATGACAATAGCAGAATTTTTTTACCTTTTCGACCTTCACTTTTAGTATTGTTTTTTACCTTCACTTTTCTATATCCATTTTTTGTTAAATTGTTTTTCTTTTCTTCTGTTGGTTAGTTTTTTCATAAAACCCTTTGTTTTCTTGCAGGAATGTTTAAAAGCATATAATTAATTTGCTCAACATCTGTCTTGAAGAGATAAGCCATTCTGAATACTTCTTAGTTTCTTGTTACACATACAAGCTTTATACTCGCAAGGTTGTAGCCAAAGTTCTAATCATGAAGCAAGAGAAGACTTACTAAAGGTTTCCTAAAAGCTATATGTATTATAACAAATTACATTTCATCCATCCTATTTATCATTCATGTGAATCAATACTATTGTTTGACCCGATTAACCTTTGATTACCATTTTCCTACTTATCAAGTTCTGTGTTTGCTTATCTAGGATACATGGTTATTCTAATACTGAAAAGATGCATTATTATTTATTAAAGGTTATGCTAAGCTATGATATTCACTTTTTGCTAGTTCAGATGAGCAATAAAGGTGGAAATTCTGAATATATTAACTTATATTAATGACAATTTTATAACTTAATAATTAGTCAATGGAGGAAGATTTGTGGATTAAATATGAAGACTCATTGGAAAGAATGCGCTGTTGAAACTACAAATTTTGTCATAAACATCTGTCTCTGAGGGCAAGATATTTCACATAAAAATCAAATATTAGAACTGTACAACATATATAAATTGAGTCTAGATCTAGCCGCAGAGATTAGTCCTTTACAATGTGACAAATCACGGTTTGAAATTTCAAATATTTCTTAAGAGAAGCGTGTATATTTAATGTTTGACAACTCATTGTAACGAAAAGATTGCCTCCGGTGTGAATAAAACATATAAGCTTGCCCGTATAAATAATCTTCGAAGAGTTTAATGTTTCTAAAGAGAAAAGCAAAGTATGAGAGGATCTATCATATAAACCTATAAGTATACTCATTCTCATTATAGGCCTATTGTGTTTCTTACCACAGTCAACTAAGTAGAATATTTCCCAATTTATCTATCTTTACCTCTTTCAATGGTAGTTTGAGGACCTAGGAAAACAACTTACAAAACATATGGCCTAGTAGTTAGCTGAAAATGGCAGAGCAGATACCATTGGCAATAGTTTTGAAATGGTATGATGAATCAAGTTTCATCAAATTAATAAGGAAATAAACAAATCACTGATAACTCAAGAGATGCATGTGGCCATCCTACAGGCATGAAGCACGACACAAGGAGGGCAGTGTTAAAAAATCAACAAAATAAGACTGCTCAATCAATAATACCCACAAGGACTACCCTTTTCCAATTTTTTTTTGAATCATGTATCCTCCGCCCGAAACTGCAGAATTAATTCCACGAGGCAAGTAGAACCGCAAATGATGACAAAACTCTCCCTCAATAGATTTACCATTGTTGTATGTTCAGCACTGAATTCAAACTCATGATCTCTAGTAAACTGGAAGAGATTCGTTACCATCTCATCTAAGTGATCTTGGGTCCAAAATGATTTTTTTAAACATAAGCGTATCTCATATCATTGCTAATAGAAGATTACCTCGTTAGTTTAAACGGCTGTGATAATTGTAAAAAAATAAATAAAAAAAACGGCTGTAATAATGTCACACAAAAGATACACACATGTTACAGCTTTGATTACATTGCATCACACAACCTAACCTAAAGCCTTTCAAACACATTTCTTCAGAGATTGCTCATGGATCAACAATAAAGAGGGAGAGAAACTCACTCAAATCTTCACAACAAATGGTTTCTCCCACAGAAACAATCGCTGATTTACAAATACCAGTCGAGTGTTAAGAATCGATATTCCAATTTCTCATCCACGATAACCACCACTACCTTGAACCTCTCTCTGCTGTCTCAAAACAGTTCCTCTCTATCACTAACTGTCTTCGATTTTCTCTCACAATCTCTGATGCAACCCTCCGATTCCTCCCTCGCCTATTTGACAGGTTCCCAAACCTCACCTCCCTCCATTTCACACACTTCTCCGGTGACCTCAACTCTCTTCTTTGCCAAATCTCCACTTGCCCATTGAAACTGAAATCCCTCAAATTCTCCAACCAACCCAAAATTCCCGCAGAGTGGTTACGAGTTTTGTCCAAATAAATTACAACTGTGACCTCTCTCACATTTTCCAATTTTGATTTTATACGAAAAAAGGACATGGTTATGATAACGAAGTGTTTCCCTTTCCTTGAAGAACTTGACCTTAGTAACCCTAAAAAAGATGGCAATTTTGCAGCAAAATCTATGCTTTTGGAGCTTCCTAAGCTCCACAAGGTTAATATCTCTGGTCATCACTATGCAAATGGCTCGTTGCTTTTGCACTTGTGTAAAAATTGTGTATTTCTTCAAGAGATTGTGATGTTGAACACTTACAATTTAACATTGCTTTTGCTATTCGTGAGAGACCCGGTTTAAGGTCTATCTCCATAACTAGAATGACATATGGAAATCTCAACATCTTTATTGAGTCCTTGGTGAATTTGATGGGCTTAACTTGTCTTGATTTATCATATTCGTTTATCCCTGATGAATTGCTTTCATCTGTTGCAGAGAAAGGTCTTCCTATTAGGAAACTCTTCCTCTAGGGATGCTTTGGCTATACTTATGTTGGAATCTTTAACTTATTGTCAAAGTGTCAATTTATTCAATATTTGGATCTTCAAAATGCTAAGTTTATGAATGATTTGCATGTCATTGAGTTGTCTTCGTTTCTTGGTAATTTGTTGTCTATAAACATTAGTAAATGCGATAGCCTCACACATTTAGCCTTGTTTGCACTCCTTAAGAATTGTGCTAAACTACGTGACGTCAAAATGGAATACACAGCTATTGGGAAAATGAGCATAGAGAAATCGTATACCTTGATGGATTTTGATGTACACCCTCAATTGAAGTCTCTCCGTTTAGCTAACAACCCATACTTGAGGGATGAAGACGTCAATATGTTTGCTTCCGTTTTCCCGAATTTACAACTCTTAGATTTGAGCTATTTGTATGGAATATCTACAGAAGGTATTGGTCAGGTTTTAAGGAAAAGTAGTAAGATCAGGAATTTGAACTTATCCCACTGTTCAAGACTGAAGCAACTTATAATGAACCTTAAAGTTTTAACGCAGGTGGTGTTGAACTTGTCACATACTAGAATTGATGACAAATCACTCTGCATGATCTCAACGAGTTGCTTTGGGTTACTTCATCTTGACTTAGGACATTGCTATAATGTGACAGGGAAGGGAGTGATGCAAGTTGTAGAAAACTGCAAACAATTGAGAGAGATAAATTTGCAGGGTTGTTGTTCAGTGCTTGCTTATGTTGTTGACTCAATGGTATTTATAAGGCCGTCACTGAGAAAGATAACGGCTCCATCTTGTGACACCAAGCGGAAACTCTTCTTGCATCATGGTTGCCTTGTTTGCTAGTATGTTGGGAGTGCTCTGCTAAAGTTTGAATTATTAAAAGTAAGTATGTCATGGAATTCTACATTTTTTTTGTTGTTGTTGAAGATGTCAGCTTAAATTTCTTGTATTTGCTTATCACTGTGCATCATAATTGCCTAGTATTTGTGTACGGTAAGATTTTTATATACATTTCAATCCAACCTGTTAAGTGTTTTAAACCGTTTTGAATTGCATTATTTTTGTTTGCTTTCCCTCGAACTATATCACTAGGTAATTATGCTTGTTTCACTTTCCATAGCACACTATTCTCTGTTGTTGATTTTTAGAGTTTACAAAGGTCAAATATTAACTCAAAACACAAATTTATGTTATTTGTTTTTGAATAAAACTTATAAACAGTTACGAGATATTTTTCCTGATGTTCCCTTGCCCCAATATTACCTTGGTGTATGGATCTTATTATGCAAGACTCGAAATGAGGTAATAAAAACCAAATCAACCATTGAACTCGTGTGCCGACCGGTTCAAGCTTCAAAAGACGGATCATGGTCAGCCCAAAACAACATCTTTTTCATGTTATCTTTCGTAAAACAATGTATTTAAAACTGAGATCTCATAAAAACGAAAAAAATACGTGGTCTAACCTGAAACCAGCCCAACCGTCTCTTTCCACCACTTTGCTCGGTTTCATGGCTTTCTTACCGGTTTATGGTAGGCTAGTTTTTAAGGTCTTTTGGATTAGGCACATGTCCATATCTGGTTTTGATTACCAAGATTAGAAGTTCGGATACATGCCTCAATAACGGAAGTCTCCAGTTAATCTTAAAATTGATGGTTTGCCAATGTACGCCTTATGGTTTGCCATTTATTGTTCATTGCGAATACAATTCCTTGGAAAGTAGTCATGTTATGTTAATTTCTTACCATGCCAAAGAGAAATCTTCTATTCCTTATTGTGCTTGTTGTGAAACTCTTTGTTTGATATTGAATCTATAAAGTCCTTGTTTCTCTTATGCTTTGATTTGAGTAGTATTGAATTCACAAATGATAAAATGTATTAGCATCCTTTTGTAGTGCTGAATGCACATGAGTGTTGAAAGTAGTGACAACGTTCCAATTAAGTGTTCTGTTTCAATTGATTCTTGCAAGCATGCTGAGACAGAAACTGGGATGGGTTGATCAAACACAACCAGTCCCCAGTTTTGCTATGTTTCAAATCACAATATAGTCCACACTTATAACACAATAATTTGCGTTGAGTGAACTTAACTCTGTTGAGCGTATCGAGTGAATAAGACCATCACTATGTAGTTTTCACATTCATCGAGTACTTTTAATTACAAACCAACATTTTTTAAAGTTGAGTTAGATTTTAATCACTATATAGTGCCATTTTGTTTTGCACCTTACTTTGCCATATATTGGTTTTGCACCTTACTTGTAAGAGTAGTTTAATTTCTGTTGCGCATTGCCTAATAAATTTGCAAAATATGTTGGTCTTTTAAAGAGCATGATGTTATATTAGTTGGGACTCCAATTAGATTATTAAAAAAAATGGGACTGAAATTCTATTTGTGATGTGAAATGATGTATTTAGTTTCCTCAACAATCTAATTATGTTGTAACTAATTCTATGGTTATTCACAATTTATAATTTGTGATTATGATACTGTTACTTTTGATCCTGCAGTGCATGCCTTGAAATTTGGAAAGCATATTAACTCTTGAAATGATATGTTCAATTATCCGCCGAACCAAATATGATGAGAAGTAAGAGTCCCGACGGAGAAGATGATTAGAAAAGGTTACCAGGACGAGAAATGTTCATCGAATTAAAAGGATTAAGAAATGACTGGGCTGAAGACATGCTGTCTTTATTTTCAAACTATAAATTCCATTTTTGTTATGACTATGCCTTCCCTGATCTATAGGTTTATTTTCAAACTATAAAATCCATCTTTTTTTATGTTTTTTTATAACTAAAGTTATACTTTGGTAATACCTACTTTGCAGTGTTTTCGGTTGCTTAGACTAACATTTCAACTCAACTCTTATTATGACTTAGCTTAGTTTTAAAGTTTCTGACATTAATAGTCTATGATGATGTAGTGTGGTCTGTTGTAATGTAAACAACAGTATAAAACTTGAGGGATATAAACAATAATATCAAACTTTGTTATCGCAGAAGGGAGTATCGGCTGCCGCTACAATTTTCTTTCATAGCAGCGCTACACATGTTTGGTAAAGAAAATGGATTGAAAGTCCCAAATACCCATAATATTTGAGTTAGCAATAATCAAAGGGTACATTTATTTTACAAACTGGGGTATCATGATCTGGTTTCAGAAAATGCTCAACGCTCATGATATGAGGTGCTAATGATAGCAAAAATGCTGTCACACAGTTATGAGTAGTGAAACCAATACTTTACGCATAGGTATACATACTTATCTCATAGAACACAACCTGAAATAGCTTATAATTAGCCATACCTTTCAAAATTCTGCACATAATGTGAACAAACATAATTAATGCTTAAAAACCTATAGGATATGTTTTTTGATGCACTATAGGAATGTATCACATATAAGTCTCTTTGGAACATGTTTGTTGAATTGAATTTCCTCCTCCGTGACAGTCAAGAGAATTCTATTCGAAACATGTTTATGATATATTGATATGCCCACACTTGATTTCGATATGGCATGATTGGCGTCGGTGAGAACTCATTAAAGGTGACCCAAGAATAAATGGGTAGGATCAATGTAGCACATTTAACAACTCTAGATAATAGAATTGGGTCTCGTGTTGTATTTTAGTTAAACTCAAGGATAGGGTGAAACGTTACCATAGTGTTTCGTTTTTTTTTTTTGGAGATGATTGTTATCATAGTCATTCTACTGACTTTTTTGAGTTTCGTGCTTTATTAGCAACTATATTAGGCGCACGAACAATTTTTATCCAAATTCGTTGTTAGAGTTTGTTTGGAGGCATGCTAATGTAGTGACACACATTTTAGCAATTTGGCTACATATTGGACTAATCCCCGAGTTTTGATGTTAATGTTCCAACATTGTATTCCTGATATTATGGCAACATCGACGACTTTCTCCGTCAAATCATTTGCTTTCCATTAAACCTCACAACAATCAACCTATCTAACAAACGAACAAATATGACAAATGGGTTGCGAGATTTCTCCCAAAATATTAAAACTTTAACCTCTCTCACATGTTCTAACATTGATTCTCTCCATAGTAGTCACATGTTCCTCATCTCATATCGTCTCCCTTTACTCGTAGAACTCGACCTCAGCTACCCCACAAAGTTTAAAAGTTATGAAAGCTTCCTGAATGGAATAGAAGCTCTTTCACCGTTATTGTTCCAACTCCGCAAAGCTAATCTCACTGGTTATTATTACATTAACAATCAATCCTTTTCCACTTTTTAAAAACTTGAAGCTTCTCGAAGAGGCCATCATATTTGACTTTCGTAAAATAACCAATGCCGGTGTAGCTTCTGCTCTCCATGAGACACCAACATAGAGGTCTTTATCCTTTACCAATTATTGCAAGTCCGACAAATGCGCAACCTTGTTAACACTCCTTAGGAACTGCCCTTCACTTAATGAGATTAGAATGGAAGACACAGGTACATAGGAAAAAAGTGTACAAAATTCTAATTCTTTGATGGATTTTGTTGTAATCCCTCAATTAAAGTTTCTCCATTTGGTTCGCAATTAATGGTTAAGAGAGGAAAGCAACAGGATGTTTTCTTCTATATTTTCTGATTTCCAACTACTTGATTTGAGCTATTGCAATAACACATCTGAAGAAGGCATGTCAATATTTAAGATGTTCTAAGATTAGACATTTGAATTTGTCCCACTGTTCAATAATGGAACTCCGTGGAATGAACTTTGAAGCTCCCAAACTAGAGGTGCTGAACTCTTCACATACAATAGTTGATGATGTAATGTGATCTCATTAAGTTGTCATGGGCTATTGCAACTGTTACAAGGCATGTTAACTAGCATTCCCAAAACCAACGTTGTTATAACGTGCATCCTAATGTTGTTGCCTCAATGATATTTTCATTACCAATGTTGATAAGATAATTGTTCCACCTCATTATCGTTGAAGAGACAGAGAGAAAGAACCCTTCTTTGCTAGTATTCTGAAAATTTATTATTTTTGGACAAAAGATACTATTCTGAAACTCCTCTGCCGAAGTTGTAATTTGTTTTCCGATAAATTACTATGTATATATGCTCATTTTATTATTTCTGTCGTCATTTATTTTCAGTTAGTTGATTCTGATTCTTGGTGTCTCTCATTTACTATTCTTGTCGTGATTTATTTTTTCCGTTGGTGCTAATGTTTAAAGATGTTGCTGATCTAAATTAGTGCGGTCTTGTTCATATTATTATAGCATGTTATTAGATGTTTTTCATAATCTGTCCTATGAGCTAAATTGAAGAAATTTATGACTCCTTGGATGGCAGGGATTCACTATCCATTGGAAGACATTTTCAACTGTGATGTGGCTTTGTTGTACTGTGAGTCAGGATGCATTAGGGGAATTTGTATGACGTGGATGTCAAAGAATATGGCAGGAAGCAAAAATCTGCATTTGTTGGATCTAACTTGGTTTCTCATGTTGTTTGAAGTTTCAACTGGCTATTTGATTTTTGAAACATTTTTATGTTGGGTACTTCTGAAACATTTTCAATTGGCCTTTAATTTTGATTTTTGAATGAAGGTAATACTTAGAGGTCAAAAAGATGCCTATACAAGCAAGAAGTCATACGTTGGAAGGCAATTGAATCTTGGATATAGAAGTCTTAGAGCTTCTACTTCAAACAATTGAAGTATATGAGAGTGACACTAAAGTTTACCTTTGAAAAAATGTCCTCTTATGTCAAGCAAACTATTTGTCAAATTTTAGTGCAACATGCACCAATAAACTCAATGTTTGTCAATAGTTTTCCACTACTTTATTTATTTAAATTAAAATTACAGAAAGAATGATGGAAAAATGAAGAAATATTATATTTTTTTATTGTTGTATGTAGACGAAGTGGTAAACACCACTGAAACTCAAACATGTAACAGTGAGGTCCGAGTTCGAATATATGCCGGAAATTGTGGAAAGATGTATGGCAAAATATGCTGGAAATTGTGATTATCCTTCAAACTTTCTCTCTAGATATACTTTCAAACATTTGTCCCTTTTGGTGGAAGGATTTATGTGCCTTAGGAAAGGAGTTGGAAGACGTCCAAGATTGGTTTTGGGAGATTGCGAAGAAAAGAATTGGTAATGGGGAAGCAATGATTTTTTGGCATGATATTTGGATTGGAACGGGGTGATTTTACCCAGTAATATTGTTTCACTCCTTGAATATCTATCATCATCTTCTTTGGGCAAAAAACATCGAGAAGGGCTTACCCTCATTTGGCATGTAATAATTTGGAAAATTTGAGAAGCTTGGAATGAGGTTATTTTTTCTTCAAAAACATGAGAGCCGAAGGAGATCGTAGAATCCATCAAAGTCATATCTTGGAGATGGTTTATTGCTAGAAAATTATGGGGTCCCTGTTTATATTACGAATGGTTTTCGAAACCTCTACTTTGTCTTAACTCTAGATGTTGGGTGTTCTTTTTTCCTTTTCATCTTGAGGACTTCAATCATATTTCCTTTTAAAACGTAAGGGACCAACTAGAAACTTTTAAAACATAAGGGACCAACTTGAAAACTAAAATAAACATAAGGGATCAAACATGCAATTAAGCCTTTAAAAATATTGTTACCTCCTTCAAAAAAAATCAAAATATAATTAATTTCTATATACTAAAAGTATAAACTTTTTTTTCTATATGCATTCGATCAAATCACATCATAAAGCCATTTTTTCCACTAAAAATATAAAACGACGTAATGAGTATTTACTCATTAGTAGCATGGGTTTTGTGTACTTTCTGCAGCGCAAAGCTCTTATTAACGCCTGTATCTTTAACAAAAATAAGTATTTTTGTGTTAATATCTTACCATGCCAACCATAAATTTTATATTTTTTTTATTGTGCTTGTGGTGAAATTATCCTTTGGTTGATATTTTGATTGTGGAATGTTATTGACTAAATATATTTCTTTTCTACTTTGCTTTGATTGTTTAATTAATTCTTTTTAGTCACCACAGAGTGTCTTAAACATTGCATGAAAGCACGTACGTGGGCATATGTTGTCTGCTGGCTTTTGATAATGCAGCAGGAAAATCAGTTGTGTGTTATGTGTGTTTTATTTAAGGGTTTCTAGTTGCGGTTTAGAATTTGTTATCGAGAAATTCGTGGTTGTGTGATGGCCGGTTGGTTTTTGCATCACCTAGAGAGTGAAGACATATTCTGTATGGAGTTGTTTTAGTGCAGGTTGTATTCTGTATGGAGCCTCATGGTATGTGATTTTTAGAACTTTGCAATTGTGCCGTTGGGAATTTTTATGAATACATGAACAACACCTTTTATGGAGCAACGAGTCCAAATTTCAGATCAAAGGTCACAAACAGACCATGAGTATTCTTGCACCGCCTCTCCATGTTGATGTTGAGTGTTTAACGTCTCTCCAGACGACCACCGCTCTACCAGGCATCACTCCTAAGGTGAGAAACATCACCTTCTTCATCCTCAAAACAACACACCACCAAAGCACCTGCATCCTCATAACCCTCTTGAAACACTTAGTCCTTGGACTTTGTCAACTCCTTTGTTCTCAAAGCCGCTTGAACTTCTTCCAAGTTAACCGTGCCTTCTTTGCCATAGAGCATAGTATTTTTAAAAGATTCAAAAGATCTCGGTAGAGCACACAACAAGAGTATAGCTTTATCTTCATCCTCAAGATGCACCTCAATATTCTCCAAGTCATCAAAGATTTTGTTGAACTCCGTAAGTTGCTCAATGATGGCATTTGACTCCACCATCTTGAATAAGTAGAGTTGTTGCTTTAGGAATTGCCGATGAGCCAAAGACTTTGTCATATACAAAGATTCTAACTTTAACCACATCGATGTCGTGCTTGGTTCTTTCGCTACATCTCTCAAAACTTTATCCCTGAGGCACAAGACAATGGCACTCTTGGCCTTGTCCACCATCTCAGTCTTCTTCGCTTGTGACATGGTGACCAAAATTTTTAGTTCATTTATATTTGATCTAGATACATAAAGCATTAAGCTGAAGTAATCCTGAATTAAAACTATAATTATAATTTAATTGAATAGAGTTTATACAATCATATTGTCCAACCAAATCGATATACAAGCTCATCTAATACCTAATCATTGGAACATAGCTACTCATGGCAAAACTACAATTAACTAAATTAAAAGAAGGTAATATAACATAAAATAGGACCAACTATGAGTTGGTAGATAGCCGCCATGAAATCCTAAAGTAGATGATTTTTTTTTCCTTTCTAAATTGTAGGAAATGCATAGAATGTTTTAAAGTGTTTTTTTTTAATAAAATAAAATTGTGATTTTTTAAAAAATATATAGTGATTTTTTTTAAGAAAATAAAAATTTTCTAAATGTGAAATAATATTTTGTTTCTTAAAAATTTTATAACAAATGGTCTCATTGAATCCGTTTGTTACGGATTAAAATACATGTGATTTTAACTTTCAATAATTTGAAGACTATAAATTTCAGTGATTTTATAAAAAAAAATCAAAATCTAATTTTTTTTTTGTTTATTTTAATTGTAATAAAAATAACCTTTTTTAAAAAAGTTATTTAGTTTGCTTATATATAACTATATATATCACTACCCAAAAAAAAAATATACCTATATATAAGAGATTTTTTTTACAAAATAACCTCAATTTTTTGACCTCAATTTTTGTTACAAAACATATTTATTTCACTTAAACTGACCCGTTTATTGTGTTGGTAAATGATAGTTTTATTATGTTGCTAAATCACTTTCATCTTAACAAGAACTTTTTATTTTTGTTCCAAGCTTTTTCTTCCAAGCTTAATAAATAATTAGAATATTAGATCTAATATTTATCATATCAATGTGTTAATGAAAGATTTTCGCTAAAATTCTAGGAATCGGTCTTCAAATTCCTTGGCAAAAGAAGTGATTTGGAGTCTGTTTTTATGGTTTGCAAGAAATTCCATTACATTACAAACTGGGTTACATTTTCTCGAACACAACATCCATTTTGTTCCTTCCAATACTCAAAGTCATAGACCTTAGCCACTTCATTGGAGAACTAGAAAGCTTGTTTCATCAAATTTCATAATCTAGATTGGACCTTAATTTGGTTAATCTTTGCACTTATAAATCCCTTTTGTCTGTATGCCAATACTCGATATCAATGGAGGAAATTTCATTCTTCACTTGTTTTAAGATAACCCAAGTTGGCCTTGTTTGTGCAATCAAAATAATTCCAAGTTCGGATTCCATTTCTTTTAAAGTTGAAAAGAAAAGATTACTCCCGTCCCAAATTATAAGAAAAAAAACTTATTGTCCTTGTACTAAATTATAAGCAAAAAAGACCAACTTTTATCATATTTAATTATGTTTTTTCAAAAAATTATTTTTTCCAAAGGAAAATTAAATGCAAAGTGCATTCAATTTGTTCTCTTTTTCATTTTCTCTATAATCAACTACCAATGAAAATTGTTTTTACATCTTCCTGTAAAACTTATTTTAAAGATAACACAAAAAACTATGTTACAAACTACTATGTTTTAGTTTTCTTAATAAATGTGATCTTTTTTTTTTATAATATGGAACGGAGGGAGTACATGGACCTGGATTGAAACCCCTACCTATTAACTTGGATTTGATTGACTCATTCGCGAGCTTAAAATTAAAATGATTAAATGTTTCTCAGACTCTTTTATTTCGAATGAATTTCTTATCTCAGTTACAGACCATGCTCGTGATTTTTTTTAAAAGTTGGTTCTGCAATACTGGTGTAACTTTAAATTTTCAGGAATCATTTATGTTCAGTCCAAATTATGTCCAATGCTTAAACCATTGAAAAGCTGACTTTATAACCGATCAACCTATAAGTAACCTATCCTACCTTGAATCCGAGTGAAGGTATCGAAACTAGCAATTTTGCAATTCCATTGGGTTGTTATTTACATATTTACATTTATTTACTTTATTTTAGTTTAGTGGCTAAAAATTCACTCTTAAGTTAAATAACTGAGGAATCCGGAGTTTAAACCCAAACTGTGCATAATGTAAAAAAAACTGTTTCTTAAAAAAGTTATAAAAAACAGCCTCAAAAGGTATGATTGTTACGGATTAAAATATATATGATTTTGACATTCAATTATTTGAAGATTACTTTTTTAGAGATTTTAAAAAATCAAAATTTATTTTATGTTTGTTTATCGTAATAAAAATTAAATTTTTACGGTACATACGTGTATATATATTAGCGGGTACAATTTTTTTTTTTACGGTACTAATAATCCAACATAATAAATAGAGTTTATCGCCCATTCTTCTTAAACTTAACCCCTCAAATTGAAAACCCTAAACAAATCGCTTATTCAATATGAAATGGAAGAGGACAAGAAACTCTCTCAATTCTGAACAACAACAACTATTATCGCTTTCTCAAACAAAACTAGCTGCAGTGATTACAACATTTACCTGATGAGTGTTGGGAATGTGTCGTCAGATTCCTCGACAACTGCGACGACCACAACAACAATTCCTTAAAGTCTTTCCCTGCCGTCTCAAAGCAATTCCTCTCCATCACCAACCGTCTTCGATTCTCAATAACTATCCGTGACCCAACCCGCCTTTGCCTTAGTCGACTCTTCCAAAGATTTCCTAACCTCACCTCCCTCCGCCTCACTAGCTGCTGCTACGCTGACAGATTTTGTTGGCTTTCCTCCATCGCCTCTTCCATTAGAATAAAAAACACACAAAATAATAGTGTAGACAATTCTGATTCCTTTGTTGTAAGCCCTCAATTAAAGTCTCTCCATTTGATTTGGAGTACATGGGAACGAGATGAAAGCATCAAAATGATTGCTGCCATTTTCCCCAATTTGTAATTGCTTAATTTGAGTTATTGCTATAACATATCTGAAGAAAGTATTTTCCATGTTTTAAGGACATGTTCCGAGATTAAGCATTTGAACTTAACCAGCTGTTTAGGACGGAAGCTGCGCGGAATGAACTTTGATCTTCCCAAACTAGAATTGTTATACTTGTCAGTACTTTTGAAGTCCTTATGTCTGTTTAGTGTTTACGTAATTCAAACTCTTTATATTATGCAATTATGACAATTCTCTTATTTGAAGCAATTAGTTGAATTCTTTCTCTCTTTTTGGATAGATTTAGTTAAAAAAGTTCAAACTCATAACACCTGCTCCATTGTAATAAACGTTAGTAAGTTTAAAAAAGTGGTTATTCACTAAATTAACTTCCTGACATCATTTTGCTCTTGACAATTTCTTGTAGCAATTGTCAAAAACAAAATAAAATAAAAAATTCTTGTACATGGAAAAAAATTTGCTAGTAAACTCCAGGTTGCACGATCTTCCAAAGAAAAGAGAAGTTATAAGTATTAAACATGATTTTCATGTGCCCCCAATTGTTACAATGTCACAAGCATATAAAATTTTATTAGTATTAAACATGATCTATCGCACAACAAAAACGTTCTATTACTTATTGCGGCTAGTTACGTTCAAAAGGAACATATCCTCCAAATACCTTGTTTTCTTGATCACTAAGAAACCTAGCCTGCATTAATAATGATGACATCAAATCACCATGAAAGTCTTATTGAACCAAAACTTAAGATTCAGCAAAGAGTTTGTTCTAAGCAAACATTGGCAAGAAACAAGTTACTAGATTCCAGATCTTTATCCACCATGAAAGTCATTTCTTTGCATATTACTTATTTGAGCTTATCTACTACATTAAGAACTTGCGAGACTGTTTGAGAGAATTTATGAAAATAGCTAGCTTATGACAGGTTCATAAGCTCTATCCTCGACCAAATCGTTGAGGGGTTCAAGTATCTACCACTTATGTCACGGTGTAAAAGGAACATTTAGATAGCTTAAAACTTGGAAGCAATGATTCTATTCACCCGCATCCATCTGGCCTTAGTCCTCCTCATGTACCCCTTGAAGAATAATTTCGAAAATATGAGGAAGATTATCATCCATCTTAAGGTTAAATTCAACACTTTAACTTTGATCGTTTTCCACTTAACCCTATCTTCAAGTATTGTTAAGATAAAACTGAATTTTATTTTCACTTGTCATGTTTAATTATCACTACAAAGTTTGACTAAACCTAGAGCATGTCGAAGAATGAAGCATATGAATCAAGGCAGAGAAAATGATTTAATATTTGTTTATATGAATTGAATTGAATAGATGTCGTATTTTTACGTTGTTAAATAATACATGTTTCTTGATTTACCTCTTTGCTATAATAGCTGTGTTTTGCTCTTTTCTTTTGTAGAGGAAGATCTTACTTTGAAAAACTTGACCTCCAAGGTTTGCTTCAACTATAGAGCTTACAAAAACAACTAAGGAGATGTTCATAAGTTTAATTTATTTTCATATCCTCTCTATAATAACTTTTGAAAACAGCTTATAGCTTATATAAAAACAATTTACCTTTACTTTCTCTTCTGATTTTAGGAATAGCTTATACATTAGCACTTTAAGTGACAAGAGCTTATGCTATTAGTTTATTCAAACGAGACCTGAGTATATTTATAGTCATGTTTAAATATTGAGTATAATTATGTTGATATCTTTTGACAATTCTTTACATTTAGATATTTAAGATCAAGATCAATATGTTGTAGGATGCTTAGAGATTCAGTTTTGTGTGTAGTGCACTCATCAAGGAATGTATGATGTTTATATTTTGGAGTTACATTTACATATCTGAGATTTTTTTTCTTTTAAATGTCAATCTTTTTGTCTTTACTATTTCTGCATCTTGTTAGGATCTTGGCTCCAATCATTGTTATAGTTTATTGCATATAGTTTACGTGAAAAGTAATGTTATGTTACAGAGTCCATTTTATCTAGTTAAACTGAATTTTTTAAATTAAAATTCCTATTCAACCCTAAATATCAGTTTGATCCTATTCGTTTATCTAAGATTAGACTCAATATTAACTATGGAATGTATGATGCCATGAGAAGTTCAAAGTTTTGTGGTTTTGTGTACCATTGTATCTATCTGTTGTTTTTGCGCCAAATCTGAGGAATCTTCTCTTCATCTCTTTCTCTGCTGCTGTGCACACTATATGGTGCATTTGGATTGAGAGGAATGGCAGGCGCTTCTCCAACAAGGCCAGCTCTTTGTGCTCTCTTTTTAACGCTATGCTTGCGGAAGTTAAACTATAGAAGGTAGCAAGTGAATCAAAGCAGAGCAAATATTTGTTGTGTTAAATTATAGGAACTGAATTGAATGGAATATATCATCTTTTTAGGTGGTTAAAGAACACTTGTTTCTTGATTTACCTCATGCTATAATAAGCTCCATATTGTCCACTTGATTTCTTCTAGTGTCTATCGAGTTGTTGACAGATTGTCCACTTCATATAGTTGTTGATGGAAATGAACTCTATCAATTAGTTTTTCATTTGAGTAAGGCTGGCTACACTCTCTTTTTAATCAATAACTATGTAAAGTGGATAATCTGGCAACACACCCCCGTAGCACTCACATAAATTGGTGGGACATACATTAACTCCATTCAATAAAAGAGTGACTGTTAAAGTGAGTGTTGCTAGCATTTCTCTTACGTCTATTATCAACTCTAATATTTATACTTGCCTTACTCAAATTAGTTCACACTTCAATATTTTGATTTCTTTGTTGAATTGATATGCTTGCCAAGCTTACATGTTCCACTTTAGCTTCAAGTACAGCATTTCCCTTCACTAAATACTCGATCACTTCTACTAATATAGTGATCTAAAAAGAAAATTTGTACTATCAATTATACACCATACATACATCTAATAATAGAACCTATTGGGACCTAGCTTCTATTATAAAAATTTGGTAAGTGAACCTATTTATGTACCATCAAAAAGAATCCTCTCAAAATAATTAACTAATGCAACTGAGTTTTATTTTTAAACCAAGATAACTACGAAGACCAAACTTTTGAGTATTTGAGATTTATTAACTAATTGATTTCTTTCAATATATATTTTTTATATGCACCACTGGTCAGTAATTGAACCTCGGACAAAAATATTTATAGTGCAATTGAGTTTTGCTCACTTACACTCAAGCAATGACTTATACTCAAGCAATTGAGTTTCATTTAAGAACTGAAGGGTTATAACAAACAAAACAAAAAAAAAACCTAAGACCTAGAAATTAACAATGTAATTAAACGCTTAGAGCATTCACAATGGAGACACTCATTTTTTGGTTCTTAAATGGGTCTCACGTGTACACATCACTCATTTATAATTTTTTAATAGTAGTACATAATAAACACTCAATCACTCCAACTCAGATCTCACACAAAGTTCTTAAATGGGACTCACTAATCAACTATCAATAACTTTATATCATTATATTTCAATTTTTAAATATTAAAAGAGTACGGGTCCCGCTTAAAAGTGGGGGTCTTAAGTAAGACCTCGGGGCTTATCAGACCCTGAAAAAAATTCTCCCCATTAGGGGTACCTAATAGGTACCGGGTCTTAAATAGTTAAGACCCTTCCAATGGAGATGGTCTCATAGCATTAAGTTTATCATATAAATGTTTGTGTATAAGTTATTTCAATAACAAAAAGTCAAACTTTTTTATATAGGTTATAAGCAGTTTTCATAAACTATTCTAAAGAGATTATGGAAATAAGTTAAAAATAGTTTATGAACATGTTATAAAATGCTTCATAAGCTCTTTTAAATTGTCTCACAAGTGCTTATATTAATAGATGAAATCAAATAAGTTAATCTAAACAAGCTTTAACTCTTTGAAATTTTTAATGTATTATCATATTATAAAGACAATCTTTTTTTGAAAAGGTATGATGAAGACAAATTGAGAACGACATATAAAGCTAGTCTACAAAGAAGAAATATATGTCTAAAAAACACCAACACTCCTTCAACTTTGTAAACGATACCGACTTCCACTCACCTCACCTCTATAATTGCCTCTACTTTTACAAAACAAAGGGTGTGTGTTTGTCATTTACACAAACTTCATTGAAAACAAATAAGAGTGGTGAGTGCTAGTTTAAAATATAGATGAAACATATGTATCATTTAATCGTAAGATAACATTCCAAAGATCTTTTTGTGAAAACTTTCCTCCCCAAAAAAACATTTGAGATGGCACAAAATAGAAGGCTTTTTATGTGTATATCCAAAGTACTATGGGGGTGTGGGAAGTAGTATTTGCTAAACAATGTGATGATTCAACCTATCAGTTAATTAACCTCAAGAATTAGCCCAAATAGTTTAGACCAACCCAAATTAACAACTTCTTTGTTTATTACCCCCTCCAATTTCTATTATAAAAGAAAATTTGTTTTTTAGATCATTTAATAAATGATGTATTTAGTTTATATAGATATTAGAAGCATTATTTATTGGATGAACATAAAAAATAAAAAAATTTCTTATAATAGAGACCGAAGTAGTACTTTTTTCGAGTTCTAGCAACAACTTCATTGTTAAACTAACGAATTTAAATTCTTGATTTTAGTAACATTCAATTTTAAAATGATAAATTTCATAGATTGATCAATTGATGTTTTTTAATTTTGTTTGATGAATTATGATAAAAACGGGTACGAATAGGGACTGGCTAACTTACAATACGAGGAAGGCAGCAATCCGTACTCCAATAACATCCACAAAAACAACTAAACTATGTTTCAATTTTAAAACTACATGTATGACCTTATTCAGAATTTGGTTTCTCTAAAATAAAATGATAATAAAATGAGAAAATTAATAGTTCGTACCGTAGTTATCCATTATTTATTTTCCAATTGTTGATATTAGTCACTTTCCTCTCTAAGGAGAATTATTTATGAAATAGGAGTCAAATTCCAACTCAATATACTCTTATTAATAGGATAGCATGGACTATAAGAACCATTGAAGTCTAACTTAAATAGTTGACATGTTGTTTACAAGTGTAACGTTTATTCATGAAAAAAAAAGCATGAACATATAAGAATTTAAAAGAGAATGCTAACCTATTAATTATGTGTTCATCTTGTATTCAAATCAAAATACTATAAAATTATTCAAATAGAATAAAATAATAGTGTTCAATTAGAATAAAATGACTCCAATCTGATGTGAACTAGGATATGGCCCCAAAACTGATTGTGGAATATTTCATTTCTTTGTTAAAAAATTTATTGTCACCAATCTCAACCACATATTAGAATTTGTTCTTGTCATTATTTACCATACCCACGTGAGGGTAAGGTTAAAGTCTTATCATGATATCAATGATTAATATCACCCATAACAAACAACAGCAACAACACAGTGGTAAATAAACCTAATTATCTACCTTCAAATTTGGGATCTGAATTTGGTGTTGTAGAAATACACGCAGTAATTAATCTTGTCCATTTATTTGAGATTAAATGGCTCAGATTACACATCAGCTATCACACAGTTAATCAATCTTAATCATTAATATGAATCGGACGGCTGTAAAGTATAACTGCGTCAACGTAGTTTACAACAGCAAATCCAATTCTCTTAGAGGTCAAAGTCATAGTCTTTTTATTCTTTCTTCACTTGACTTTGGCTAGAAGGGTACATTCCAAAAAATATAAATTATATATAAATTAACACTGTCATAATCCTAATTCAATTCTTTAACCCAAAAATAAGTTAACTAATTAACTAAACAAGCACATTATCATATGATTAGAGATTAGACCCTACTCTAATTTCCCCCAAAAAAACCGAATGATAACACTCACTTATCTTCACTTTTAGGATCAAAACTCCACTAAACAATATCCATATAACAATAACATAACAACAAAATAAACCCCACCCAACTCATCCACCATAATTATTAGCAACAAAACGTTACTTTTTTAGTCCTAAGAAAGTTTCCCTTTATAATTTAAATTTTTCAAAAAATTAATAAATATCAAAGATCCTAGTACATCTTACACCAGCTCATTTTTAGAGACAAAACCGTAATTTCACACCAAATCAAAGGTTATTATTATTCAATTTACATTATTAAATTTATAAATTCAGTTACTACTTATAATGTTGATGTAACACATTACAACATAACACAAAACTTTACACCGGCAAAACCCGCCGCCGGTGGAATCCAAAAAACTTCACATTCAAATTTTCATTTTTTATTGGAAATTCAGATACCCAATTGAGAAAAGTGAAGAAATTTTGAAGAAAAAAGCACTTTTTGTTATCATTATTATGAAGAAATAGTGCAGTTGAATTATGGAAGAGAAGAAAAAACATCGTCGGAGAATGTTACTATGTGGAAAAGTTTCACGAAACGGTGTAGTTTCGGGATCGGTGCCGGTGTATCTTAACGTGTACGATCTGACACAATTCAATGGTTATGCTTACTGGTTTGGTCTTGGTGTTTATCATTCTGGTGTTCAAGGTTCGTCATTTTCTCAGAAAAACATAGTAACCTTAATTCTTAATTTTTCCGAACTTGCTTTAGATCTAATCTAGGATCTATGTGGAAAATTTTCATTATGGGTTTCTTTCTCTTTCTAAAAGTGTGGTAATTGTAGAATTAACTTAACGTTGAATTCACGGTGAATTTACAGTGTGCATTGTGGTTTCTGCACAATCTGAATTTTGAAGCTTTTCTATAATCACTTTTCATACTCGTAGTGATTTCAAATATAAGCAACTATTGATCAAAGAAAGTTGACGAACTTGGTTTAAAATTTGAATCAAATACATCGGATTTTGGGTGACCAATTTCTACTTATATTTAAGACCAAATTAATATTAATTTAGTCTCAAAAAACCTTGTTGGGAATAATGATGAATTCTAGTTAATGGTGGTGAATCATTGGAAATCTAAGTTTGAATTTGGCCTGAAACAATTTTATGTCGAACTTTATTACTAGGTCCCTTTTGCTTAGAAATCGAAATCAAGACTTACTAAATTAAGTTTTTATATAATAATTATTTAATGAAAGACTAATTTGATTGATATTTGAAATTTTGAGGCAATAAATTAGTGTTTTATATTTATTAAAGACTAAATTTTCAATGTTTTTTTTGGTTTGGGACTAATTTGAGTCTTATTCTTTTTTAATAAAAAAAGTGGTTTTTTTTTATTTAATTTTGATGATTTTTGCTTATTTTCAGTTCATGGTGTTGAATATGCATTTGGTGCACATGAGTATGCATCAACAGGGATATTTGAAGGAGAGCCAAGAAAATGTGAAGGATTCAGATTTAGGAAGACAGTAATGATTGGAAAAACAGATATGGAAATTGGTGAAGTGAGAAGTGTGATGGAAGAACTTGCTGCTGAGTACAAAGGAAATGCTTACAATCTCATTACAAAAAATTGTAACCATTTTTGCAATGATGCTTGTGTTAAGCTCACTGGAAATTCTATACCTAGTTGGGTTAATCGACTTGCTAGAATTGGTAAGTATCTAACTCCTACTAATAGTTACTACTCAGTGCTTTTTCTTGCTTTTTTTCCTGTTTGGGATATTGATCATGTGGTTTACAATCCAAGTAACAAATAGATTGAAATAATTAGTTAGGTGAAAGTGGGAGCAACATGTAAGCGGGGACGGTACGTAGGTGGTTGTTGCTCAGTTGGGTCAAGATTAGACTGTCCAAATTGCTCAGTGTTTCATTTAAAACAAAATATTATAATATGCAGACCAATCTCGATCCAACGACTATGATATCTCTCATCGCGTGAATGTGTGAATTGTTGACTAAAACAAATCTAGGTTAGTGAAAGTGACTAATGAGTTTCTTTTTGACTAGGAATATTGAATTCAATTCATAGTTGAAACAATGTTTTGATAAGTTTTAGGCTGAATTTCGGGACATAAGACCCTTTTCTCGGAAGAGGAAAGTTGAAATAACAAACTATACATACAATACAAAAGAAATTGGAGAAAAAAATTACTAACATCTACTAAACAAAAATTTAAAATTGAAACATGTAGCCGTTGTGAAGATTTTTGGTCAAATTATTGTTATTTACATTTGCTATAAATGTGGAGTAATAGCAAGATTATAGTTGACAATGATAGTGATTTTTCAAACATATCGGAAAAAAATAGTTTTTGTTAAAAATGTTAAAACTTAAGATGGTAATTGAAAGAGGATTGGGTTATTTTGTTTAAAACTAGGTTTTATATGTATTAAAAAAATTATTATACTCCAATTTAAATTTTTTATTGGAACAATATTGGAACAATTTTTTTATTTGATTTTACTTGTCAAACTAGGTATTTTTTTGTTTTTGAATTACCATGATAATAATACCAAATTTCTACCGCCGTTTAAAAATGACTAATCTATCATCGGTTCCTTAATGCTGCACGTTGAATTTGTTAGGTAGATGATTGGAGAAAATGTGTATAGATGATGTAGGAGGGTTACTTTAGAAATAGGTCAGTGTACTAGTACGCAATTAAATGACATTAGTCATCTACCTAATACTTGTGAAATACTTTTGAAATACAGCTCATTTTTAATTGGTCTTGAACTTTAATTGAGTTAAATTTGTTTTATACTAAATTTAAAGAAAGACATTCACTTTTCTGTATTAATTTTAAAATGCAATTATAAAGATAAGGTGGTGTGTCAAAATCGTAAACTTTTATCAGGTGTAGTGTATAGTATTACTTATTTTGAATTATTGACAATGCATATTCTTTATATGCATTTAAATATATGGATTCAAACTCCGACCACTGCCAAAAAATAAAATATGTGGATTCTTTGTGAAAATGATGAAGATAAACAAAGTTTAGAATTTATAGTTTCTCATGTATAAAAAATTGTGGGAAGAGTGTCTCTTAGGTACAAATTATGTGGTAAAAGATCGCAAGAACATTTATTATGTGGGACGTGGGTGATTTCATTGGTTTGAGCTAGACTCTTGGTAACAAAATAAAGTAGCAAGAGTAAAAAAATTGTATAATAAAAGTAGGAGACAAGTACCTTTCCTTCTAATTAATTTATTACATGAACTTTTATGCTAAACTTCCGGTATTAAGATTTCTTAAAGTTATCACCTTATTGAGATAAACATTGCTTATATTATTGCAGGTTTTATGTGCAATTGTGTTCTTCCCGTGACATTGAATTCAACTAAAGTTAGACATCATCATCATAGAATAGAAGACAAACAATGTGAAGATGATAAACAACTCAAACAAGCATTAACAAGTGAACC
>Ga0315914_1001383_pt1 | contig 35912 bp, 20 predicted proteins | sample MpolenodulesMG_FD_203920 | JGI IMG/M metagenome (GOLD analysis project Ga0315914, IMG submission 203920) | Medicago polymorpha root nodule microbial communities from Los Angeles, California, United States - elongated nodules | ecosystem: Host-associated > Plants > Roots > Nodule | place: USA...
ATGGGATGTCGTTTTTTTCTCTTATTTGGTTACTAAATAACTAATTCGTAGCACACTCACACCCACCTAGTTTCTTTTTATTTATATATTTATTTTATATTTTATTCCACTACAAGTAAATATTATTTTGTAACAAAAAAATCGCTTTTATATAGCTGTATCTAAACAGACAAAATTATTATTTTTTTTTAAAAAGTGATTTTTATTACGGTAAACAAACACAAAATATATTTTGGTTTTTTATAGAATCTCTAAAAAATAATCTCTAAATTATTTCATGTGAAAATCACTTTTATTTTAATCTGTAACAAACGGGTCCTGGTCTTTAAGACTAAGTCATATAATGGGATGTCGTTTTTTTCTCTTATTTGGTTACTAAATAACTAATTCGTAGCACACTCACACCCACCTAGTTTCTTTTTATTTATATATTTATTTTATATTTTATTCCACTACAAGTAAATATTATTCTCCAAAATAATCACATGAAAATACTATTAATTTTAGAGAACATTTAAAATAGCACAATATATTTCCTCAAAAAAAAAATATAATTATGATATCAATACTTAATGTAATCGCTAAATCGAATAAATGTGTATACAATCATCACTTCATAGCAAGCTATATAATGAAAATTAGTCACCTAAGGATACACCAATATAACTATTTATATAATAAATAATTAGCATGAGGCAATGACCAGAAGTAATTAAAATACAAATTTTATCATAACACTAATGTACCCAAAAATGTCACAGTAATTACTAGCACATATATATACACATGTAGAATTACTTAAAATAATAGTTCCGGATTTATAAGATGGACATTCATATACACAGAGATACATGAAAATATCGTTTATGATACTAAGTCCTCCTAAGTCATTCCCATAAACCCTACTTTTCCCCTCCTAAACCATAATGGCAGACCCTTAATTATAACACTAAGTAACAAAAAATAACACCCATTTATTGAAAAACAACAGTTATTTATTAAAAATTTATATATTTAATAGAAAATACACAAGTTCGCAAACATACTACTTTAAACATTTTAACATGTGCAAATTTACGCATAATATAAAAACCCTTGTTAAGGCTGGGTTTGGATCTAGAGAAAGGTTAAGGAAAGACAGATGAAGGTAAGAAAGTGTGTGGAAAGATTGGTTTTCCACCCTTTGGCAACACTTCAAAAAGAAGAGGAAAGAAAGTTTTGAGGTGGGACCCAAGCTCAAAACCTTTCCTTACTATTTTGGATGGAAAGATGAAGAAGCACCAACTTTTAGAGGAAAAAGTCAAAAATACCCTTGGTATAACACTTATATTACTATGTTGAACAAGCATTGTAAGACAAGCTATTCTTCTAAGAATAGTGTTCTTCCTCATCACAAAACACTCGCACCATGCAGCCATGTCTAAAATGCACATACACTAATTAACTAGCGCAAGTTAAGTGAGTGACGCAAGTTAAGTGGCGCAAAGTAGCTACTTTTTTTTTAATTTATTTACTATTTTCAAATTATGTTATTTACTCTATTCTAATTTATTTATTAAAATTAATTTATTTACGTATTTACTTTATTCTAATTTATTTATGAACTTGAAATAAATATTGATTCGATTTTGGTCATTAAACAAATAAAAATATAAATAAAAGGAAAAGAACTAAATTAATATTTATTCATTAAATACAAAATTAGAAAATAAAAGCAAATATAAATAACAAGGAATGAACAAAATTGAGGCATATAACAATATCTCATTTTATTAATAATTCATACAATACAATAATTTATTCGAATTCACTAAATCTACTTATTTTCTTTTTCTTGGGGTAAAAAGTGACCAATCTTTTTTGGGTAAAATAGTGAGCAGCCTTCTTGGGGAAAATACATCATCAACCTTTGGGCTAAATTTAAATCTGGTTTTTTTTTTAACCCCAAGAAATTCTTTTTACCCACGGCAAAAAGTTTATGGGGTTAAAAAACGCATATTTAAACTTACCCCAAGGGTCGATCACTTTCCCAAGTCGGCTACTCACTATTTTACCCGGAAGAAGTTTGATCACTTTTGCCCCCAAATAGACTATTGACAAAAAAAAAAAGAGAAAGAGAGGGAGAGAGTGAGGAGGGGGAGAAAGTGATATGGTTTGAGGAATTAGGAAAGTATGGAGGGGTATTTACATGTGGGAATGGTAGTATAGGTTATAAACACCATTAATGTGGTAAAAAAACGTGTAAAATTTGGTAAAAAACGTGTGGATTGAATGTTGAAAAACTGACCACAGTCCAAAAAACGTTTGTTCTTCAGCTCTGACCAGTGGTCAACGTGCGTGAGTTAACTCGCGCACATGCAGTGGTGCGTGACTTAAGTCACACAGAGCCTACAACATGCGTGAGTTAAGGCACGCTGCGTGACTTAACTAACGCAGAGGCATTATTGTCCAGTCAGCTGGGTGGGAGCAAAACGTGCAGGGCGAAGAGCAGTAATCTTCTTCTAAATGTTTAGCCCACAACGTGATGTTGTTTTTCTTTATCAATCTTGGCGTGATGTTTTGAATTTTTTTTTAACAAATGTTAGGTAAATTAAAAATTATTAATAAAATATATTTAAATGTGTAGATAGCATAATTAATTTAAAATAAACACATTTAGCTAGAACCTTTTAAGGTTATAATTGTCATATATCTTTTTTTTCTCTCACAATCTATTCACTTTCTTTTATACCAAACAACTAAAATAATCATCTCACTTTCTTCAACCATTCTTTCCTTCTACTATCTATCCTTTCACTTTCTTTCCTTTAACTTTCTTGGTTAAACCAAACATAGCCTAAATAACCTAATTCAAAAGTCAAACATGCACAATCTTCTACTGCTTGACATTAAATATTAATAGAGAAGCAAACAAAAACAATGACCAGATACAAAAACCATTTATTCATTCAACTTGCAAGATCATTGGGCTATTCTTCTTTTCGGTTACCCCGAAAACTACTATATACTCATTCCGTTTCACAATACATGTCGCTTTTGAGAAAATTATATGTATCAAGAAATCAAATAAATTTTATTATTTTTGATGAAATTCTGTGGTTTTTCTATAATACCCTTATCCATTTATTATTTCATTCTATTATTTCTCTCTGTACAATAGATAAGTAAGTATTATTGATAAACCAATAATTAATGTTATATTGAAACTTAAAAGTGACAAGTAAAGTGAAACAAAATTATTTTTCAAAAGCAACATGTATTGTGAAACTGAGGGAGTAATTTTCTACCCAATTTCTCTTTTTTTTTTTCATTTTAATATAATTCAATCATAGTCATTTTGAGAGAGAAAATTATCTCCTCTTCGTGTTTTTCTATCTTCTCTTTCACACCTTTCTCCTTCTTATTTTTACGTTTTCTTCTTTTTCAATTTTGAATTTTTATTTTTTCTTTTGTAGATTTATTATTTTCATTTTTTGTCTGTTTTGTTGTTAAATATTCTGATTTTTTCCTTTCATTGAGTAAATGTTTGTATGTTCATATTTTATAATAAAAAAATCAAATTGCTTCAATATTATATATTGATTTTTTATCTATTAAAATATTTGTTAATTTTTTTCCAAGGGGGTTTGCTTTTTTATTGGTAATTATTATTAAGCCACAAATATGACGCACAGTTATTTAAAATTTCTCAATCACCGCAAGAGTATTAAATAAATCAAATACCCATTACTTCCTCCGGTCCATATTATAAGAAGAAAAACTAAAAAAACATCAAAACCAATAAACTCATTAATCAATGTAACTTTTTGAATATTTTTACAAATATTCCTTCATAAAAAATTGAGAAACTTTAAATACACATATTAGTATTAAAAAAACAAACTTTAAATAAGAAATAAAAAAGTCTTTAATACAATAACTATACTTTAAAATTGTGATATTTTTTTTATAAATATGACACATTTTGTTTTCGTTTTTTTAAATTTTCCTATGTACAGGACCGGAGGGAGTACACTAGGGTTGATGAGCTCGTGTGACGAGGGACTAATTCGGTGACAGTCAAAGGTCTATGGCCGCTCCGAGAATCCTACTCTGCGGCGACGTTAACGGCCGTCTTAACCAGCTCTTCAAGCGCGTCTTATCGGTAACACTATCTCTCTCTCTCTCTCTCTCTAGGGTTTTGTTTTTGTTCATAAGTTGAATACTCTGAATCCTTTCAATTTAGGTGAACAAATCCGCAGGCCCATTCGACGCACTCTTATGCGTTGGCCAGTTCTTCCCTGACTCACCGGACCAGCTTGATGAGTTCACCGCATACATTGAAGGTGGTGGATCCCACATTCCCCTCCCTACTTACTTCATCGGCGATTACGGCGTCGCCGCGCCCAAATTTTTGTTGGCGGCTTCTAAAGATTCCGCCAACAGTGGTTTCAAGATGGATGGGTTAAGGGTTTGCGATAATTTGTTTTGGTTGAAAGGCAGTGGAAAATTCAACCTCTTCGGTATGCTTTTGCTTGTGTATTAAATTCTATTTCATATTTCAACGTTAGTCTTCAAAATGCTTCACATTTTATACGTCAATTGTGTGTGAATATCTAATTATGGAATGGAGGATGTGTTTTGCTTTTAGGTCCTGTTTGGATAAACAACTTAATTTGCTTATAGCATAAGTACTTATGTATAAGCTATAGTCAAACTGTTTTCATATAAGCTATCATGTAGAGCTAAGAGGAATAAGCTGAAAACAACTTTGGATATGATATGATCTGTTTTCATATGCTCTCTCAAATACTCTCAAAAGTACTTATGTCAGCAGATAAACTCAAATAAGTCAATCCAAATAGACCCTTATTTGTAGATTATGATTCCGTGGTCTATAGTAGACATTTCACATTAGTTTAGAATTTTAGATAGTACTTATTTAGAAATTACATGATTTATGGATCAGTTTTGGTCATCACTGTTGTATGTGATTGGCAATGGATTGCGTCCTGGCCTTGAAATACTTATTGGGAATTGAATTTGGTTCCTTATCTGTTGTAATTACATGCAGGGTTATCAGTCACCTATTTATCTGGTAGGAAATCGTCAACTGGTCAGCAGTTTGGAACTTACAGTGAAGACGATGTTGATGCTTTGCGTGCAATAGCTGAGGAATCTGGAGTTGTTGATATGTTCTTGACATATCCTTGTGTTGATGTGAATTAATTATTTATTATTCTCAGTCATATTGTATCCTGGGCTTAATGCCACTAGCTTGTTTTCTACGACGCAGTATGTTTTTTGATTTCCTTGATTCATTATTACTAACGAGTGGCCAAGTGGGGTCACAAATGGAGTAGCTGCTTCAGACATTCCTGCCGGATTCTCAGATTCTACAGGCAGTGATTCAACCATATCAGAGTTAGTACAAGAGATTAAACCACGGTAATTGTTGACAGATAGCTTACAATCCTTTGTCTGATTATCTACGTCCCTCCTCTCAAAACACACAGAAAATGGATCAACTACATTTTCTTGCTGAATGTTTCACATGCAACCACAATAGTGATAAACAAATTATGACTTTTCTATTTAACCAACATAATTGTATGCACAATCCTGATTTCATAATATTTGTCGATTGTGCACTTTTAGTTTCGAAACGATAAGCTCTCAAGTTCCTTGTTCAATTGATTTTATTGTGTATTTCCTTATACTAGCTCTGTCACTAAATATAAGCTCCACAAAATAAAAAAATGGTCCCTTTCTATAAGCTTCTCTCTAAATGGCTAGATGTGTTAATTATTTTTGAACAAAAATACCCAAAATTATTTAAAGACTAAAAAAAATCATTAATTCAGTGGAAAAATACGAGTCCCAATAATAGAAGGGCAATTAAAAAAATCAATTAACAAGATTGGTTAAAAGAGACTTCAATTTAGGGGCAAATGGAGTGCTTGTTATATCTGTTATAGGTACTTTATTTGCAACCCTTATAAATGGGAATGGCAATCTCACAAGTTAGTAAATAAATTAAAATTATTAAACTTGGTGGGGGGTTTCATAAAGATCTTGCTTATAGGAGGTTAACTCATTTACTAGATCAGGGTTAGTATCTTATTTTTCTAGAGGAATTTGTTAGGGCATTTGTGCCTTTTGTGGATGAGGCTTGGCTGTTGTTGTTATTGTTCTGGATTCTCTTTAGTCTTTGTGAAAGCTGTGTCTTTGATCGTAACAGTTTATCCTTTTTTTTTCGTAGCTATCATATTGCAGGTTCTAAAGGTATATACTATGCCCGTGAACCATATTCAAATGTTGATGCCGTGCACGTTACTCGTTTCATAGGGCTTGCGTCTGTTGGAAATAAAGATAAGCAGGTTCGGCTTTTCTTCTTTAGCATACCAGTGTCTGTTATTGAGTACATTTGTTTTTCTTATGGAGAAAATAAACCTGCCTTTATGTATCTCTCTCTGTAAGGCAAATGTTTTAATTGTAAAATTTTGGTAACTTTTGCATTTCAGAAATTTATTCATGCAATTTCTCCAACACCTGCATCTACCATGTCTTCAACCGAGATTGCCATGAAAACCACCAATACCACCTTATCACCATACACATTTGCGGGGGGAAAAGCTTCTCCAAAGGATACGGTAAAGAGATCTGGTGACGGTATCTCTGATTCTCAACATTGGAGATACGATGTTCCACAAAAGCGACAGAAACATGAAGCTGGAGACAAGTTGTGTTTCAAATTTGTATCTTCCGGCTCTTGTCAATGGGGAGAGACATGTAATTTTCGACATGACACAGATGCAAGGGAGCACTGTTTGAGAGGTGTTTGTTTTGATTTTCTGAACAAGGGAAAATGTGAAAGGGGCCCAGACTGCCGCTTTAGGCACAGCTTACATGATGAAGGTGATAAGTTTCCTTCCAGGAAGCCTGGATCAGAAAATACAAGGTCTAGCAGGTTTGTGTCTTGATTAATTATATTCTATAGTTAATGTACAGTCTGTTATTTATGGATACTTGATTTGTGAACATGTGGGTTAAGTTACTCATGTGGTAACTAGTAAATTTTTTGTTTTATTATTCCTCAACGTAGTTTATTTGATTTTTCCTTGTTTAGTTGAACTTCAAAGCTTTTTGCCCTTGACAAATTCTGCAATACAATTGCAGATCAAGAGAATGTTGGTTTTGCCTATCAAGTCCCAGTGTGGAGTCGCATTTAATCATAAGCATTGGGGAAAATTCTTATCTAGCATTGGCTAAAGGCCCACTTGTTGAAGACCATGTGCTTATAATACCAGTTGAGCACATGCCAAATACCTTAGCTCTTTCTTCTGAATCTGATGTTGAGCTCTTAAAGTTTCAGAACAGTCTCAAGAAATATTGCAAGAACCAAGAAAAGGAAGTCATATTTTTTGAGTGGGCTTCAATACGTGGAACTCATGCCAATCTTCAGGTAAAAGAAGTTAATGTTGCTAGTTGCATAGTAATTAAAATCTGGACTATTAAATGCACTTTGTTTATTGAATGAGCTGGCTTTCCTTTCTCTTACCTTTCATGTCCGTCCACTTTCCCCTTATATGATTTGCTTAATTCCACATTAGATATATAATCTGTTGGTCATTTTTCTTGGTTAGCTATTTTCCGTTCTAACAATAGTGGCTTGAGTTTCTTTTCTCCCTTGCTTGATGACTACATGACTTCAACTTTTATGTGATCAGCTGTTGTTTTATACTCTCTCTCTCTCTCATTAACATTCTACCCTTTTCGCAGGCCATTCCCATTCCATCTTCCAAAGCAGTTATAGTTGAAAAAGCATTCAATTTAGCTGCAGAGAAGTTGGGATTTAAATTTGTGGCAAAAAAATGTAAGCATTGATCTTAAGACCATGCTTTGTATTTTATTGCTTATGTAGTCCTTGTCAGACTTGGATCCTCAAGTTCCCCATAACCCTTGTTCCCCCTTAATCTCCTTGTTTTTCATTTCCTTGGTACCAATATTTACTTACCAGTTATTTGGCTTGAAAAACAATCTTCAATTTATTTAGTCTGAGAAATAGTGAAATACCTACATTTTTTGTTTTTGTTTTTGTTTTTTTGGGTTTATGTTGCATTCTTATGCTGTTTTTCATTGCAATTCAGTCGACAGCATTTCTGATGGAAGAAAGTTTTTGAAGACCCAAATTGATGGGAATTCAAGCTTGTTCTATGCTGAAATCCCAGGAGGCACCATTCTGCTGCACCATGTTGAGGAGAAAGACACTTTTCCCGCCCAATTTGGACGTGAGGTAGCCTTTTAAAAGCAAAATACTCCTTGAACACAGAAACATATCTATATATTTCTTAACTCTTATTTTTTCTGGAAAGTGATTGATTTGTTCTTTAAAAGATTACAACTACTGTATTTATCAGCAAGATTTACAACTTGAAAAATGAATCAGGTTCTGGCGGGGTTGCTTAATATGGCAGATAACGCCGATTGGAGGAATCGCAAACATAACAAAGATGAAGAGATGAAAATCGTTGAAGATTTCAAGGACCGATTTGAAGAATATGATCCAAACCGTTGATTGTTCATACATTAAATTCTCAATTTACAATGATGCCATGATGATTATGTTGACTTGTGCGCACAAGATTTCGAACTGAGAGGTGTTCATTTAATTTTTCAATCAACACTTTCTGTTGCTTGGTTATTGGAACCAGCTGAGTTTACATGATTTAACCCCATGGACTGGTGCTTAGGATGATTTCATCACTTTTGTCAGCTGTTCCTATGGTGAGCTTCACTTTCCTTCCACATGGACTTCTTGAAGCTTGTGTCTCTAAGTTTGAATTGGCAACTTTTGTGCGACTATGTATGTACATTGTATAGACACCTCAATCTTGGTATTGGCATTGGCATTGGCATTCTACATATTTTCCAGGCGGTGAATGGCCAAGCTGAAGTGGCTCTACCATATCTCCTAGGTTTATGCATTGATCAACAAGCAGCTGCCACATTTATGTTTTGAAACTGTTGGATCTGCACCTGCTTTATGTAAGTTAAGATATTAATATTTGTTTTGAGAGGCAGGGAGGTTGAGGGTAAGAGTGAAGATCTGTTTCAACTCTCACTAGGAATCATATCCTTTTATTCAATGTTCAGATAAAAGATTTGTACTTGCATTTACCTAGAGTGAGTTCCTATAATTTGTTGAGAAATGTATATTTTCTCAATGGCCGGCTTCAACCCTTCTATGGAAAGTCAACTCGAGACTATTTGTTTTGATATTTCTTGTTTTTATGATTTGATTGTTCATTTTCATTCTCACGTTTTTCTGGCAGCATCTTATTATCTCAGTACTATATGAGGTACTGTATTCTTGACCGACCATTCCTTGACACTGTTTGAAAGCAAATAATCTCAAAGGGGGGCAAGAGAAAGTACAATTTTTAAGCATGTCTTTTACCCGTCAATCTGTTTCAATGGATTGTTAATAGAAAAGTTTCAATTTTTGCTGTGCATATGATTTATGTTAGAACGGCTTATGGATATCAAGTCACATATGCACCAACTTAATGCTAGCCAGTGGTCTTGCCCCTGAAGGATCTTTTATGCATCATGTATGTGTGATGTTTTTTAATGACTTTGAGTCAAGAGACTCATTGCTTAATCCGGGTTCTCTGCAGCCAGTTGAAATACACATTCACACAATGATGACAATATCGGTCATCCAATCTTGATTTTTTTTAATTTTTGTTATATTAAAATACAGAGCTTGAAGCTAGATTGTTCAATCAAGATCAGATGGTCCTTGATGTCCGACTGCGTGACTGCAGGCTTTTGCTGACCGCAGGGAAACCCACTTGCTAGAAGCACAGTTGAACTTTCTTGGGGTGCTTTTGATGGAAGGAGGCAGGGCAACCAATGCCATACTAATACTACACACAGGCCTCAGCAGCTCAGCACACCCGTCGTGTTGAGACCAATTTCCCCCCCTTTCACTACAATCCAAGTAGACAATCACGGAGAGATTTGTTGTTGTTGGGGGAAATGGTAGCCGTCAAATCTGCATTTGTCCGTTCCCTCGTGACAGACCATCTGAGCTATCTTTGTTGTTTTACCCTCGTGGACCCCTCCTTTTCTCTTATCTGTCTCTTGTCTCTTTCTGTTTCCTGAAGCGCTAGTAGTCTAGTACTAGTGCAATGCTCTGGTAATTATGCGGAAGAGCTTTACTTAAACACAATTTTAGATACTTTATTTATATCCCCATCTTTCCCTTTTTTTAATCTTATAGTACAATTTGTGCTGATTACAAAAATACAGAAAAACACAGTATTTTTGTCAATTTTGTATATCAACTTAAAATTTCTATATTCAGAAACAGTTTTTAAATCTTTGAGTTTTGATGATTTAATGTTTCCAGGTTAGAGAATGATGGTTAAAATTTAATTATTTGGATAAAATCGAATGATAAGTTAAAAGAGAGATAGATAGAGAATCTTTATGCAATGGTTTTGTTGTTGCTAACAGATAAAGTAAAATCGCCAGTTTTGCTTTCAGTCCATTGTAAAGAAAGTCACGGGCGCCACATTTTTCATTTGTATTTGCCAAAAAGCGATGGACTCTCTTCACCAACTCCCATTTTATTTTTTCCTCTGTCACTTTTATTTGCTATTCGTAAGCAGTTTTTTATTCAAATTGTCATCCTTACATAGACAGACGTGATTCATCATTATCAGTATTAATAAACTTTTTTTTTTTTTTGGAAAGGATCAGTATTAATAAGCATATTTTCAACAATATTAATGAAAGTAGGATTTGAAACCACAGTTATATAGGTATGATAATTTTATTTATTTTTAACGAATACAAGGTGTGATAATTTTAATGCTAATAAACTAGATTCTATAGGTGATAAATTTATTTTTTCAAGGGGATTTTTATAGTTGATAATAAAGATCAATCAATATAAGTAAAATTCGACATAATTTGTCACCATGTTTTTTTTATCTGAGATACTTGTAATCATAGTGATCTATTTGAGAACACCCTACAGAATCAAGGACAAATTTGGTTTACTCAATAAAAATATTTACAAGACTTGGTAGCCTTTCAGCCCCATCAAAGAAGAAAAAAAATCTTTTGCTATTCACCAATTTTTAAAATTCTTTTGAGGTTCATTAGTGTGTCTGGACTTTAAATTCACGTGTTGTTCTCCCTTTGTATCATCAATTTTAATTTCATTTAATTAATAATTACCTAAGCTAAGTGAACAGGAGTTAAACTTTTACCTTTTCACACGGAAATTTCTAAACTCTGCCAATGACAAACACACATGTTTTTGGCTCTTGTCCTTTACAACAAAAACAATCCTGGTTTGTTCTCCATAAACAGTAATAGTATTCTCATTGCTTTTGTGTCTGTCACTATATGTGGATCATCTTCAGTTTAACCTCATTTTGTTCTTTGCCTCTTCTGGTTACCAACTTCAAAATCATTTGTTTTGAATCACTGCTGAGGAGGTTGTCCTTGAAGATTGGAATGGGATGGAGGTGGTTTTAGCAATCTTGTTGCAGCTGGTGAAGCTCTGCATCATCATAGGCTTTGCAGTGGCAACCCAAGGATCACAAGGTATGAGCTTGCTTAATCTTCACGTTTTGTTGGGATTGATCCTTTGTAAACTTCTCCAAAGATTGTAGCAAAAGGAAAACACTTTTGCTTAAGCTTCAACTACAAGTACTTCATTAAGATACTTTCTCTTAAGTCTTTACAATGTGGCTAACAAAATCTAATTTTGATTAGTCTATATTGAGCATAATGCAAGCTGCTGAGGAAGAGTATGAGTTCTAGCAAAAAAATATCCTTAGTTTCAACAAGTATTCTTAAATTTGATTTTCCAGATCCGGACACACTTCAAAAGTTGTAATCAGTCATTTATTTGTCAATTTTGAGCTTGGTCATAAAAGTTGTAATCTTTCTCTCTTTTTCTCATGGAAATATTGGCATTACTAGAGTTCGCAAGGAGATTTGAACTCTGTCAAACTCTTATTAGTTTCTACCAATATTTGATTCACTGTTAACTTCTTTCAGGGCTTATTATATCACCATCTCCAGCAAATTTACAAGCGTATACATTCCCTATTGAAACACCTGGTTCTTCCCACCAGAGAGATTCACATAGAACCATTGCACCTGGCTCTCCATCAGTATCAAATGGTAATCTCCCTTGATCGATTAAATAGTCCTCGGATCATCTGACCAAAGTATATGTTTTTTTCATTATCCAGGACCATTCTCTCACCCTCCAGTAGGATCATCCCCACCATATGAAGTTGTTCCTTCACCATCAACTGTGCATGGGAATATAAAACCACCAAAGAAAGCACCTGTTGTTAGGCCTCCTGTCTCAACAGTAAATGCTCCAGGTATATACCTTATCTGTGCTCTCCCCGAGTTCGAATTTTGCCTGCAACAATCATTGGCTAAATTTTACTTACCTTTCAACTGAACTCTGCATTACTAGGTCTCTCTTCCTCTAGGAACCGAAGGGTTAAGAAAAATAATAATACACAAGATTGTTTGATGATTATGCATTTCTTGTATGTTGATTATGTTCAAATGGCATTGTGCAATCATACTTCAATTCATGGATACTTAATTAACAAAAAAATATATGGTGCAGGATCTGTTCCCTCTCCCTTATCCAGTCCTTCAAGAATCATCCATCCCGTAAAGGGTGGAGCGCCAGTTGCTGCACCTTCGTACAAAACACCAAAGCCACTTCCAACCGAAATACATTCTCCTGTTTTGGCACCTTCAGTCTCAAATTATAAACATCATCATAAAAGGAACATAATTACCGTCCCTGTCCCTGCACCGTCATATATTGTTTCTCCTCCTATTTCAGGACCTCGAGGTTTGCCGCACTATATGAATGATTTATTAAATTGTGTCACAAATGAAGTTCTTTGCTGCAACTGAATATATAACCAATTTTTGTTTTATACTTTTTGATCTAGATAGAGCGATTCCTCCCTCATTATCACCAAAAACAGGTGGACAAAGACATCATGTTCCACTACCATGGAAGTCAGGTACCTATTCTAGTATTATAAATTTCTTACTAAGATGTTTATTCTATGAGAATGAAAAGTAAACAAATGACATTTTTGACTACTTGTTTTTCTTCATGGGTTCCTCAGTTTCTCCACTTTCTTCTCCCATTCATTCAAACAAGAGCCAATTTGCTCCTGCTCCTTCTCCATCAATCAAATTTGGTTCTCACCCAACCAAAAGTATGAAAATATGAATTCTATTCTTTTTCCAGGATACAGAAATTACGTCCTTGCAAATTTATTAAAGAAATCTTTGTCCTTTCATTATCATCAACTTACTAGTCTTAATCATTCATTGTTTTTGTTATTGCAATGCAAATACTCTCTTTTCATCCTAAAGTATCTCCGTCTGGTTCTTCTTCCAAGAGTCCTAAGACATTGCCACCTCCACCTCCTAATGACGGTTAGCACATTATTTGCTTAGTATGTTTTATTCTCTGGACAAAGCTTTCAATATCTGTACTTTTTGGAATGTTCTGAACCATTTTCGTCAGAATTAAATTTATTTTTTTAATATCTTTTCAGATTGTTTATCAACCGCTTGCACCGAGCCTTATGTAACTTCTCCTCTTGGAGCACCTTGCAGATGTGTTTGGCCTTTGCGAGTAGGTCTCCGCCTTAGCATTTCTCTTTATACCTTCTTCCCTTTGGTCTCGGAGCTGGCTTCTGAACTTGCCAGTGGGATTTTTATGAAGCAAAGTCAAGTTAGAATTATGGGAGCCAATGCAGCAAACCAGCAACCTGATAAAACTGTTGTCCTTATTGATTTGGTGCCAATTGGAGAAAAGTTTGATAATACGACAGCCTTTTTTACTTCTGATATGTTTTGGCATAAAAAGGTTGTTATTAAAGCCTCCTACTTTGGATATTATGATGTTTTGTATGTGAACTATCCAGGTATATATAGATGTCAATTTTGCTTATAACCGCTTTCTCTGATTCTGGCTTCTTTGGTGAGAAGTTTTATTGGATTGTATTATTTTATTATATAGGTTTACCTCCTTCACCTCCTTTACCATCTTCAAGCATTACCGTGATAGATGGTGGTCCTTATACCACTTATGACAATAATGGAAGTACCATAAAACCCTTTGGTGTTGACATACAGAAGAAGCATAACAGAGGTGACCTTAGCAAAGGCCTTATTGTCATTATTGCTGTTTTAGTTTTTGTAGCAGTTGTTTTATGTACTGCTGCTGTCTGGTTCATGTTCAAATTCAGAGTTCATGTTAGTCAAAGAGCATCGATTCAACGTCCTTCACCTCCTTCTCTTACCAAAGCATCAGGTAATACAACCAGGTGAATTAGCTGGCTAGTTTGTTCCTCTGTCTCAATGTCTGATCATTAAAAATAATGCTATAACTACAAATAGAAAATTATGTTTCTTACCACATAATAATTGTGATGGTATGATTTTTTTTATCATTTTATATCCCTTTTCTTACAAAACTTATGAATTTCACAGTTACTGCTACTGGTTCATTAATTGGAGATGGAAGGGTTGGTTCCATTTCCTCTTCATTTGAATATGGCATTCCTGCTTATAAAGGGTCCGCAAGGACTTTCAGTACGGATGACATTGAGAAAGCTACTGATAATTTTCATGCTTCGAGAATACTTGGAGAAGGTGGTTTTGGTCTTGTTTACAGTGGTGTCCTTGGAGATGGGACAAAAGTGGCAGTCAAGGTTCTAAAGAGTAAGGATCATCAAGGTGATCACGAATTCTTAGCTGAAGTTGAGATGCTTAGTCGTCTTCACCATAGAAATCTGGTCAAGCTGATTGGTATATGTGCTGAGGAGGACAGCTTCCGCTGCTTGGTTTATGAACTCATTCCAAATGGCAGCTTGGAATCCCATTTACATGGTACTTGAATTTGCTCCTTGTTTGCTTAGTTTCCTTTTTTCTCATATAAAATTTTAGGTGAGTTGAGTCCCGGGAGCTTATTTGGGTTAAGGAAATCCTCATGGCTCAAAGAGTGTTGACAAAAGTACTTACATATGACCCACTAACGGAGTTCCTCACATAGGCAGCAGGATTTGAACACATTCCCTTGTGAAATAAACCTGAGTTGAATCCTTACAAACTAGACCAATATTATACGTTGGCGCTTACCCGTGCCTTTAGTTCTTCAATATAATGTTTTTATTTTATTTGGTATTGTGATAGGGGTTGAATGGCAAAAGCGAGCACTTGATTGGGGTGCTAGGATGAAGATAGCTCTTGGTGCAGCTCGAGGTCTATCTTATCTGCATGAAGATTCAAGTCCATGTGTTATACATAGAGACTTCAAGTCTAGCAACATATTGTTGGAAGATGATTTTACTCCTAAAATATCTGATTTTGGATTGGCTCAGACTGCCACTGACGAGGAAAGTAGACACACATCAATGCGTGTAGTGGGAACTTTTGGGTACAAAGTTTTCTTCCCTTCTTTTTTTTCTTATGAAGATTTAGCGCATGTTTGGTTTGTGAAAATATTTTCTTGATTGGAACTTCTTTTTCAAGATTTTACGCAAAATCTGCATTTGGTTGTTGAAACCTTTTTTTCTTTTATGGTTGATTTTTACAATCATGCATTTCCTGATTCATATTTTGATATTTGAAAAATGAATTCAGGTACGTGGCCCCGGAGTATGCAATGACCGGTCATCTTCTTGTTAAGAGTGACGTTTATAGCTATGGCGTTGTTCTTCTAGAGCTTTTGACAGGAAGAAAACCTATAGACATGTCACAAGCTCCTGGTCAAGAGAATCTTGTTGCTTGGGCTTGTCCATTTCTCACAAGTAAAGAAGGATTAGAAGCGATAATAGATCCATCTATAGGACTCGACGTGCCTTTTGATAGTGTGGCCAAAGTAGCAGCCATTGCTTCAATGTGTGTGCAACAAGAAGTATCAAACCGTCCATTTATGAGTGAAGTTGTGCAAGCTTTAAAACTTGTATGCAATGAAACTGAAGAAGCAAAAAAAGATGCTGGTTCAAGATGTTGTAGCCAAGAGCATGAGGATTTATCTGCTGTTGACATTGAAAGAGGCTTGTCAGCATCAGAATTGTTTGGTTCTTCATCTAGAATTGAAAGAATGGAGCATGAAAAATCTAGAAGAAAGTCTTATTCAGGTCCTATGGGAAATGGTAGAAGCAAACAGTTGTGGCAGATAATGAGAAAGCTTTCTGGTGGTATTGTCAGTGAACATGGAACTATATGATCAAGTAATGAATAGGTTATCATAGAGAAATTGCATTTCTTTGTGGATATCATAATGCTCTTCCTGGTTTTGTTAATCCACATTTCTTACTTCTTAGTACAACTTTACAAGAGGCCTTCACTTAGTGAGAAGTCCTCTGCTTGACTCACTCTTGTTTGCTCTCACCTCTTAACCAGATATGCATGGATGTATATTAAAAATAAACAAATTATAAATGATTATTATCTTTTTTTACTTTGAACATTATTGTACATTTATATTTTGCCATGTTTTCCTATCAATAAATTTATTGTCGGGATAGAAAACATTAGCCAAAAATGTTATTTAGTTGAATAAATCTTGTCTATATTAGTGTTGAAAATGTTTTCAAATATATTGAATGTCTATATTTCAGACTCCTTGGATATTTTTAAATAGGTCATGAAACTAAAATAGTCATTCAGGATTAGTCATACCTATTTGGAGATTTTAAAGTAGGTCATTGTTTATAATTAAGTTGATGAACTAGTCAATAATTTATAAATATATTTCTGAACAATTTTTTGATCGAACTTTTATATACTTTATAATCTAATTTACAAATCGATTGTGTTTATATTTGGTTGGTCAAAGATCATTGGTCACATATGTTTTAGATGACATTTGACACCTTCTCAATATAAAACTTACAAGAGATATCCAAATGTTTATTCTCAACAAAACTAAGTAAATTCTTGTGAATATTAGCATTTTTGGGAAAGATAAAAAATACTTAAAAGTTCTGTTAATACAACTTAAATGGTAAAATAAGTAAAGATATTTGATATAAATTGTCTAGTTTCCAACACTTTAGAGAAAAAAAATAGGAAAAAACACTTGATGAAAAGGTGTATTAGTGAAAAGTGGGGGTGTTGAATAAAAAATTGGCATTGTAAGTTGGGCTTAATAGAAACAAAATCCGTTTAGAAAAAGTTGACCGGGAAAGAAGACGGAGAAGAAGTACATAACATAACAGGAGTTTGGTGTGAGTGAGAACGAGAACGAGAACGAGAACGAGAGTGTTTAAGAGCTGAAGCTGCAAGATCTCAACATTGTATCATGGTAATTCTCTCTCTGAATCAATTCAATTTCGATTTGAATTTGAATTTTTGAATTCTGATTTTTTGTTTTTGTTTTTGTTTTTGTTTTTGTATGTGGAAGGCTCCAAAAGCGATCGCGAGTCCTATTCCTGATTCGTTGTACCCGACACTCTCCGTCTTCACACTCGCAATCGGTCTCATCTTAACCGCTTCTTTCTTCATGTATAATTTTTTCCGATCTCATTTAAACTGTATTATTTGTACACTCGATTTGATGCAATGTTTCAATGATAGAACGGAAGAAATTCTCCGTGGATAACAAAATTGCACACACATCTACATCCCCTCTCCAATCCCACCTTTAGAACTTTGATCTGCTGCATCTCACCTTTTTTCATTCCCTCATAGACTTTAGAGATTTTGGGCTTTAGGACTAGGTTTTAACACATGTGCTTATTGGATTTTGCATTTTTTAAAAGCTTCTATTGGACCTAAAAATGTTCTGCAGTTGAACTGTACTTAAAATACACCTAAAAATAAATTAAATTAAATTAAATTTCTCTTTGCATTGTTTGTTTTCCCTTTGTTTGAAAGGGTGCTTTTTTTTAAGGCTGGGTTTACATGTGAAATGTGACACTGGAGTTCATTGATACAATTGGTTTTGTAATGTATTAGCAATGGGAGTGTTTAACGTTGACTCGACCTAGTTTGGATTAGCTTATAGTTTATGAGAGTTTCTCAATTAAGATATGTTTATGGTTCTTCACTTTAGAAATAGTCCTTATAAGCTGATCAGTGTTGTTGTTTGAAAAGAAGCTTCATGGTAAAGGTTAAAAGATTGAGATGCAGAATCATGATTTGAGCATTTGTGAAAAGCCATTGTTTGAAAAAGCTCAGGATTTATTGCAATATTTTTTTAAAATTTCATTTTCTTCAAGTTTATTCAAATTAGCTCAGTCTTATATTTTTGTGACGTATTACTGGAGGAGTGCGATCTTGAAGCTTTTAAGAGATAAGAGGTTTACTGATTTATGCTATGAAATTTTGGATGTTCATCTGACATCTTTTTGTTATATCTTGTTATCATTCAAATGAAAACTGTGTTTTTTGCAGTTATGAAGCAACCTCTTCTAGGAAAACCCGTTCCCTTGCTCAGGAGCTGACAACGGGAGCAATTGCATCAGTTTTCTTGGTATGTATTGTTTATACTTACTTTTGTTCTGTCATTGTTTGACATGATGCTGGTTTAACATTGGAAACTTATGCTCGTGTCTTTATCTTCTTCACAGGGTTTTGGGTCGTTATTCCTCCTACTTGCCTGCGGCGTGTATGTCTAATCATTGAACATCAAACTGTATGCAATTTTTGCTAAGCAGATAGCTTTAAATGAAAATTTACTTGAGACATTGTAGTTTTACATCTTACTAAAAAATTATGTGCTTAAACTGTCCGTGACATTGCTGGTTATGTTTAATGCTTGAGAAGATTATGAATTGCTGGATTTTTATGCTTGATTCTCTAGTGGGAAAACTTTGTATTTTTATATTTCGACAAAGATCAGGGTTAAATACAATATGTAGCATTATTTTGTCCTCCCTGAATAGATGTGCTGAGTGTGGATCTTATACGTACTACTTCCCTGCAATAGGTTTGTTTTGTTTTTGTATATCTAGGAAGGATCTAAACAATCGATCATGTTTGTTCTTTTCAATAAAAAATGAGATGATTTCAACACCATCAGTGACATATACAAGAACAATAGCAAGATTCAAAAAATATTTCCAGAGGATTTGATTATACATTAAATTGGTGTCAAACAGCTCCATTCAAATTTGGATGATAAGAAATTCACCCATACTGCAATTTTATACCATGTCATTTCATATCGAGACCTCTTATTGGTGAATATGATGAAGACCGCACATAAGAGTACTGCTTGGGGTTCACGACAATTGCAAATACAATTCCCAACACAAAGTTAGACTGGCTGTTGAAATTGTGAATTGAAACTAACTATGTGATGTCATTCGTTCAATCTCAAATCAACGATTATGATCAACTACTGTGTTAACTTGGATTGTAAGCAATCATGATCCTTTTTCTGGAATGCCATGTTGTTCTCTTTGACCACTCCTTTTTCTTTTTACTTTTTGGTTTTGCAGTAACAAATGAATGAATTAACTTTGTAAAATTGATTTTACTTAAAAATGATTTGAATGTAAATTCATTTATGTTTGATTTCAATGTAAAAATCACGTTTGGGCAAAAAGGCTACAAATCATAAGTTTGATTAGAATCACTTGTGAAGGTAAAATCAATTCTATTATAGAGCAACTAAATAAGTCAAACTCAATTTTACACGTCCAAAATCAATGATGGATACTTAAAATGTTGAACCAAAACATAGGCTAGGATAAATTGGAAATTATAAAATGTTGTGGCGCTTTGCCATGTGAAATTGCTTCTAGGATAAGCGATCATTCTCAAGGTATGTAGACACTAAAATATCAGCATCTCTCAGCCGGATTCAAACTCCAATTTGTCACGTTTTGAGTCAAACCCCTTCTATTTTATCCAAATTCATTGGCAATTAAAGATATATCTAAACTTTAAAGTAATTAGTTTGCATTTGCCAAATAAAATGGATTCATAATAACTTCAAATTTTCTACGTGACATTGAGTCCTAACTTTGTTCAATATAGTGAGGATCACAAATTATTGTTGGGTCATGTGTGGGTATATAGGTAGAATCATAATATTGAATTTTATGCAAGCACACAAGTGATATTTGATCTCACATCTTAATCCAAAATCTTTAAGTATTGGAGCTACGAGTCCTCTCACATATTACTCAACAACTACATTTCTATTAAATGGAGAACCTTACTCACATTTGATACACTAATAATATCCTCATCAAGAGATCATCCATTCATCTAAGTATCATCTCTCTCAAACGGAAGTTTTTCATTCACATATACAAGCACCGTGGTTAACACTCATCATCAATAGGACATGTGGCCTAATCACCATTTTTAGAAAAAATTCCGATACTAACCTAATTTGATACCACACTATTAGATCACAAATTTTTTTGCGATCATAACATTAGACTTTGATCAATTAGACAAGTAAAATTGGACAACATATTTTAACCGAAAACCTTAAAACATTTAGTATATATGTTTTGTCGGTAACATCTTTTCCATCTAATATTTAGAATTGGACATATCGGACCGACCTGACCGTGAGTCAAAAAAACTAAAAGGAAAAAAAGGATTTGGACCGAGGAAGATTAGTTTGTGGGTCTATCGAAATGTTTGAGTGGGTTGGTATGGATTGTAAAGGGTGATTCCTGATATTGGTTTTAGAGGCTCAACCGTACCGATAACTAACCGACCAACTGAAAAACTAATTTAACTGAAACTTACTTAAGCCAAAGTTGCGCCTTGATACTCAATCCACGATTTATTTTGGATTAAGCCTATTGGGATCAAATCCGGCTGTTATCCAGCCCTATCAATATCTAATAATAAAACTCTTCTTACTCACTTATAAATCATCAATTAAAATATGGAAAACTATACGGCACACTCGCAAATTTAGGTGTTGCATCAGTACTCTTGCTTCTTAATATAGGTATCACACAAAAGTCTCGCCATATATTGTAATTAATTCAACCTGGACAAGGTCAAGTCAGTTTCCTCGGATAGTATATCAGTGTGTGGTCTCGACAATATAAATAGGCAATTTGCTAATTGCAGATCTCTAACAGTCACGATTATCGGTTCATTTTAAGTGAAAAAATGAGCTTCGTTCTAGTTTCTGATTTCTGTCTCTGGCTAATAAAACTCATTATGAATGGTCTCCACATTCATGTGTTCTCTGTCCCTTGTGCTGTATTGAAAGTTAAAGATAACCAAAACAACCCATTTCTTTTACCCTTCCTCTTTATTTATATTTTCACATAAAAGAAAATGTCCTTTTCTGCTGTAATTTTGTATCTTTCCTCTCTTTAGTCTTTATATCCGACTATGACTAATTTAACGGTGGATTAATGTAATAACACTTGAATTGTGCTTATGATTAATCCATAAGCCTTTTTTTCTCTCTAAGAAGCTTCGTGTTACGGGATAGTTTTATACGAATGAAATCACCAGTTCACACCATATTCTGATATCAAACTTATTAGAATTTGAACAACCATATTCTCACAATATTGACTAGAGGCAATGTATTCATAAAAAATGACTAGAGGGACCATTCACATATTTAGTCCTATATTTAAAAGTTGCGTCAAATAAAGTGGCAAAACATAAGAAAACATGTTCGGACAATCAATACGTTTTTATACCATTTGCTTTTGAAACTTTTGACTTCTAAACATCAAAGGGGCATGCACACCAATCACATGACACGTAAGTCTATAAATATTGTGTTTACGAGAATTGATTTTGCCATCCAACAAGACCCAACAACACAAATTGTTACATGCATGCATTCTATTCAAGGATTTACAACTCGAGAGTTTACCTCAACTCCTTTTGCCTAGGTAAACTCGACTCGAGAACTCGTACGAGTTTACCTAAAATTAAAATTATATAAAATTTATTATATGCATGACATATATAAAGTAATATAATATTGTAAATATGTCAATAGTGCAAAATATGACTTATTACAAATGCAAGTTATACCAAACCACCGTAATAAAACATTATGTTCCACTTAGCATTAAAATACAAAAATTAACGCACATAATCATATGTTTCTTAAGTCAAGTTTAAGCCATCTAAAAAGCAAGTTTAACAAGTTCCTAGAGTTGTTAATAAAACTATCTAAAAAATAATCTAGTTAATTTCTTCAAAAGGTCAACAAACACTACCACTGCAACCTTAACTTGCGTCGCAATCATCGGCAACGAAATCTGAATTTCCACTGTAGGAATCGCAAGTCTAACTGGTATGTGCTCCCCTGTTCATGGTTTGAGAATTTAGAGAAGAAAAGAAAAAAAAATTCATCTCAAGAACAACGTGTTACTGTAAAGGTAACTATTTAGTAAACGTTTTAGTCCTTAGGCTTGTAGAAAAGGAATTCGGTTTTAAAAAAATGGTTCAAAAAAAGGGCTGATTTTTTTTTGTTAGATGTAAACTCGTAAAACTCGATCGAGTTTACATGAATTTACCGTGTGTTAACTCGGTCAAACTCGTCAAACCTTTTGATTTTACGAGAAATCAAGTTTACCTAAGAGTTAACACGATTTTGGTAGCTAAAAACGTAAATTCGAAGAGTTAACACTCGATTTGCGGAACATTAATTCTATTCATGTGTAATTAATAATCAATATATTTTAAAAACACATTAAACTATACTCTAAAATTTTATATTTTAGTTATTTTTGCATGATTTAATATTTTTTTAAAGTTTGGGACGGAGGGAGTATTAAATTAATAACTTTAAATAATCCAAAAGCTTATGTTGGATAAGGGTGAAAAAACTTTGTCTTTATGATGAAAGTTGACAGTAAAAAATGACAGCGATTGATTCGGTTACCAATGATGCGTACGTTCGGTTTGTGCGCGTTCGTTGGTTCGTATACAGACACGGTGCGACCTTATTGGGAAGGAAAATAATAGTGGATTTTCCATTCCCGCCCTTATAGGACGTGCCACATCAACAACCTCCACCATCATCTCCGTCCACGTGTAACTCAAATCAACGGCATCGATCGCATGTGGGACCCTTATTCCGTCACTATATAATCCCAAACATCCAGAACCTTCTTTTTCATTCTTCCCATTTCCTTTTTTCGTTTCAAATTTCAACTTCCAATGGAAGACTCCGCCGCCGATGAAAAACCGGCAAGTGCACCGTCGTACATGGAAGAAGACGACGACGAGCTTTTCAATCTGTTACAAGAGGATTGGGAAGAAGCGGTGAAGTTCATTAACGATCCTTACTCTTCTCTCCTGGTTTTTCAATCTTCTTCTTCGTACGTCACCATCAACGGCAATGAAGAAAGCTGTGGTTCTTCCTTTTCTGATTTTGGAACTTCTCTTATGGCAAGCATTGATGTCAGCAGTTTCAGCTTAATCCCCAAATATCAGGTGTTTCCATTTACAACATTAAATCCTTAGGTTAGCTAGAATCACAATGCGGATGTATAGTGCATTGCAGCATAGGGTTTCGTTTTGGATTTGTGAATACAATCAATACAACAGTATTAGTACTTAGTAGTATGAATTTTTTTGTTGTAAGGGGAGGGTGAAAGATTCAGCGTTATCATAGCCATTAACGTTTTGACTGACATTGTGGAATGCGCTGATTTTTCTTTCTTTCCATTTGTTTTGTTTTGCTCAAAATTGAAGTAAAGGTTATTCGGTGATTAAAATTGTTTCACTTTTTTTAAGTAAATATTTATATTTCATGAAAAAAATTATTTAATTTATGAGCAGTGCGCTACCATAGATATGATTTTTATTACCAAAAAATTATAGATGTGATTTTAGCTGGAGTTATGTGAATGCTGATATGTATTTGTTTTAACCAATCATCATTAAACAGCTGTGACTTTTTGGGTAGAAATCACACAGAAAATTTATGTCTTACATCTATTTTTTTTTTTTAATTTATTATATTATACTCCCTCCGTTTTTAAATATAATTAAAATTGACTTTTTAGGTTCATTCATTTAATGATGTATGTGAACATTAAATGAATGAACTTACAAAATGAATTTTGTTTATATTTAGAAACAGAGGGATATATATGTAAAATTTAATTTATATTTTTCTTAATTCTTTCACATAGAAAATCCGTTGTTATAGTCCCCATGAGCTTATCTCATTTGGTAAGGGATAATGCACAATTTATACAGGAGATGGGGTTCGAACCCCAAACACTCCACTTTTCATCTAAAAAAAATGTGAATTTCTCTAGCACTAGCACTAGGCCACTTAACAAAAAGAAAATAAAAAATCCGTTGTTATATTTCAACAAAAAAAAAAGCGTTATTATACTTTTTAGCTAAGAACGTAACAAACCTCTCAAAAAAAACGTAATAAAACTGGAGTCTACAGCAAAGTTGAAAATGGTCAATAGCTCTCATTCTGCATATTTTTTTTTGTTTTCCATAAGGTCTCTCCATGGCAAGTAATCAGAATTCAAAGATTGATTTGCTATGTTGTGATAGCTTAGGACTTTTACTTCATTTTTCCTGCATCAATGGCTCTATCCTCTCTGGTCTTTTTTAATAAAAGAGGGTTGAACTCAAGAAAGAAAACTACAAAGCAATTAAATGCATAGTGTTAATCCACTGCGTTTATTTAACTAGTAAAGAGAATAACAATGATCAAATAAAATCAACGCAGTATCATTCTCACATCCCATGTGCGTTACAAACCTTCACAGCGCAATCCATTGCGAGCAACCTTCTAATGTGCTCCACAACATAAGCACAACAATGACCCAAAAATTTCAAATGCCACATCCATTACCGACCGAATACTGCATCTTAATTAACAAGCTACTACAACCTTTACTCAACCAATCCTCAGAGGCCCCAGCAGTACTAAGCTTAATCCGACTCGCCGCCATCAGCAAATTGAAGACCACACTTATAAAATCGACCTAGCCATTCCATTTCTACAATTAGCTTAATAAAAAAGCTAACGTAACTATCTCAAGCAAGGCTGACGAGGGTGTTGAAAAATCCTCACGATGCATTTTCGATTCATCCATTGCCACAAGCACGGCAAGAATTAGCCAATTAACTTCTCCACTCTACACCATGTGCTCCATCAGATTAAATTGAGTTTCTCAGAACGTTTTGTTTCAAAAAGAATGTCTTGATCTTGAAACTGTTTCTGAATTGAATGTTCCAAAAAGCTTGAATTTGAGTTTTTCCAAAGGTTTTTTTTTCTTCCAATAGTTCACAATACTCCACGTTTTTATGGTAGATACTTTGACGTTGTTAGGTTTTGTTCTACAAAATTAAAGAAAAACGAATATAAGCATTTTTGATGTAGTCATATTATTTTTTCCTTGTTTATGTCAAACTTATAGTTATTAAGCCATTGTCACAGCGGTGAAGACGAGGAGGACATAGAGCTTTTAGTTTCGAATGATTTTTAAGTAACATTGGAGTTTAACTACTAGTCCATCTTAAAACTTTGCTCCTAAGCTATTTAGAAATTAGAATGACTGAAATGTGAACTCAAAAATCAGTTTGGGTCAACTATGGAGGTGGATGAAGGTACTTGTATGCATACAGAACAAAATTCAACATCAATAAAGATTTGAAGAAACATATACACCTTTTTTTAACAAAAGTATATTGATACATAAAAATGCCAAATTCTGGCCAATAATGCAGTAAATATTCCAAATGGCACTTGGAATCAACTAGTATTTATTTCTCTCAACTTGTTCATACATGAAAAGGTCAATAGTAGAAAAAATGAATTGCTTTTTATCAGAATACTGGTGTTGTAGCCTGACACTCTAATGAAGGGCTTCAGTACTTCATTATTAAAAGCTCTATAATAGTGTAATGTCTGTATGGAGTAATAATTTGAGTATGTACAAAACATAAATATACACCCAATTTCTTTTATCTACAAAATTGTTTTTGATCAACTGATGAATGTACCTTTGTAATTTGGCCGAAAAATTTGCTCTATATTTATTTGACAAATTGTTGTATTAAGTGATCCTAGCTGCATAGGGCTTCAACTGAGAACTTCTTTGCAATTCCTGGACACGGGTCTCCACCAAAATTTTCAGGAGTTACAGTTATCATGCAAGATTGCTTGCCAATGCAGTCCTGCCAAAACATAATAAGAAAATACGAAATCGTTTGAGCCAAATTATTTATCCATGAATCCATGTTTATCGTTACCACAAGAGTTAGGAAGCAGAGTAAATATGAAAGTTGAGTGCAAATTAACTCATGAGTATCAAAAGTACTAATAAATATTTCATCAGAAGATGTCTATAGTGTACCAACTTGGATTTGCTGTGGTTAAATATTCATGTATTCAAGTAGTTAGAGATGTCGGTGGCTGTTGGATTGAGATCGGATTATTTTAAAAAAACTGAAATATTGAGCTCGATCTCGAGCCAACGGCTACTGACGTCCCTAACTGCATGAATGCGAAGACTATGACTACAAGAAATCGATATTGTACAAGTTCTAGCTGATAATTTTATTAGTTTGTTATTGGAATGAAGCAAATAACCAAGTGAGAATTGACACTAAATGAAATGGAAAATATACCCTTTGAGGAGCATCATATGATTTGTGAGCATGACAAGTTCCCTCTCGATAGTTTCCACAAGTTCCTTGTGGCAATCCATAGCTAGCAAATCTAATTTGGGTGATCTTTTGTCCAATGGGACACCACAAGTCAGCTAGTCTATTAACTTGGTTACTAAGTGTTGGCTGATTTTCATATATATCAGCACACACACTTCCTGTTGTTCTTTTCACCAAAGATATTCCATTAGGGTCACCTCCCCATTCTTCAAACACAACCAAATAATTTCCACTTGGGTTCAACCATGACCTAGGAACATGGTACCTGTCCAATTCCAAAACAAAGTTTTCATGTTATTCAAATCAAACCATTCACTATTATAAAATAAGATGTACAAAATCTTACCATTTCTGAGAGGGTTGTCCACAATTTGTTTGACATTTTGTCTCGGTATAAGTTCCGGCAAAATAACAATCAACACATTTACCGCGTGCTATATATCCAGGCATATGGCGTCCGATGTTTCGACCATTTATCCATACTTGACCCTTTCCCATGCTACTCATATCTAGAGCTAATGGATCATTGCCTAATGGTGTCCTAAAAGTTGTCTAATGACATTGAAGTACAAATAATGATTCAGAATACATTCAGAGGCAGGTGATCACAGATTCATGTGACAGAAATAAAACATATGTTGAAAATTTAATCATACCTTGTACCATGTCAAAGGTTGTCTTTTAGCCAATGATGATCCTTGTATCCATTGAACTGATGAACTTCCACTTGCAGTGGGAAGTTTTAAGACTTCACCCTTGAGACCAATCTGATCAACAGCAAAATTCAAATGGAATTTCTTAATGTTGCATTAGAAAATGAATGATACATATATAACGCTTCAAGACAAAAATAAACAAGAAATTACATTATGCTTAAACTTTTTCTTAGTGATGACACAAGTAAGTATCAACATTTTTCAATTTTGAAAAACATTATGCAATGTTTCTTCTACCAAACGAAACATTGCTAGGCAGCAAACCTTGTAAGACCATTTCTGTCGTGACAAGTCTCTGGTCCCCTCGTTTAGACCCTTGAGTGTGACCGGACCTAACACCCCGGCATTCCATGTCTCAAAGTGAACGCCAACATTCTACGATAAATTGAAAAGATTTAAAAAAAAAACTGAAAATACAAAAGTAGTGAAAACAGTAAAGATGTCACAAAATTTTAAGAGAACTAACCGGGAGACCGACAGCAACACTAAGCAAAGAGATCTTGTTATTTCCAACCCTTAGCTTAACATTCTTACTAAATGTCAATTTAGGAAACTCTAATGATCCATACACAGAACCTGCCTTCATACAGGAGATGGATAAGTAAAACTATAGTTTGTTATAGAAGAAAAAAAGTATTAAAACAAAAATATAATCGACTAATTTTATTGACCTGAAAGTTGTCCATTAATGAAAACATGCATAACATGGCCTGCTGACAATATTGTAAGAAGAGGAGATTGTGCATTCTTTATAAAACCTTCATTCGGATCAATGTTGACACTGAGCAAGTGATGCTAGTATTTAGTAGATGAAGAAAGAGTATAAAGTATGAACAAAATTATTATTAAGAAGAAGAAGAAGAAGATAATTCTAATTCTTAGTCTATATAGAAGTCTATGACAAAATCAGTTGAAAGACACTTACTCTGTCATATACCATAAATAATCGGTAGAATCTCTAGTGACATTAATCTGCTCCCATAATGCATATGCTGTGATGGAATCATGTTCACTGGATGAAGCTGGTTCTTCATTATATGATTGCCAATTAAATGCACTGTTTGCAGCAGTCATCTTCATTAGGGAAGTTTGGGTACCAAGCTGTATAAAATTTATAATATAAATATCAATGGTCATACATGAAAAATAACTGAACATTAACGGTTCAGTTCAGTTTTATCGAACCGTTGTAAACATTCAGTTCGGCTAGGTTTTCCTTTTTGAACCGAACAATGAACTATCTTAAAAATAAGAATAATCTTACCCTTGCAGTGTTGAAAACTGCAGTTTTGCAATTAGGAAGAATGCTAATAGACCAAGGTGGTAGTTCATGTTGTGCGTCTCCATATTTAACCGTTGCCGCATTTTTGGTGTCATAATTTGCAAGGAAGGCAGCACAAGCACCAGTATTTGTCTTGAATTCATGTACCTAAGATAGCATTAACAAAAGTAAGCAAGTAAATTTACAATACAAAATCCTATTGTTGGGTATTTTCATAAAACTAGTTGATATGATCTTTACCTCTAGATTTTTTCCAGGCCATGTTACTATGGGATCAACAGACAATAAAGCTGGTTCACATAGCTTAATTGCCTTATGTAATTCATTCAAATGCCCCCATTTTGGCTGGTTTAAAAGTCCTGATATAGTCATTGCATGTGAAAGTTAATTAGTTATACTAGTTAGTTAGTTACACTAGTTAGTTATCTTTCTCTGACTTCTATAAAAAATAGTTATAATAGTTGAACAAACTTCATATTAATGTGAAACTCCCTTCCAATATCACTCTACACAAGTTTATTTTATTTAAAACTTATTTATGTATTTAAAAGAACATACCAAATTCATCAAGGGGAGCATCAAAGTCATAGCTTGTAGCAATGAAGGGTCCACCAGAAGTTCGATCAAAGTTAGTTCCTCCATGATACTAGGCCAAAACAATGATACACTAAAGTCAGAATTTACAAGGCATGAAATGAATACATAAACCACAACTGCAACGATTTTTCCTTACCATATAGTAGTTAACAAATGTGCCACCATTTTGTACAAATCTTGCAACAGAGAATGCCATATCTTCTGCTGGTCTACGTGGAACTGCACCACCAAACTCTGTGTACCTTCATAACAGGAAGTGTTATAAAACTAAAAAAATAGATTAGATATGATCGTAGGAATTTATTTGTTTTGACCTACCAGCCAGTCCAATTCTCAGTCCACATTTTGGGTTTGTTGTTTTTGTTGGGCTTGAAGTTTTCACAGTAGTAACCATTGCAAGTATCAATCTATTGCACAATATATAAATACAAATTAGAGACAAAAAGACAAGTGAGTAGAATCAAACTAAAAAAATAAAATTGATCTCTAAAAAAGGTTAAATCTTGCTTCTTTCGATCAGCAATTCCACATATTTACATAGTAGTACGTCGTTGGTTCGAGATAGGTCGATCCAATTTGCAATATATATTTTGATTTTTTTTTTTAACTAAAATACTAAGCTTGAAATTTAATCTCGACCCAATTGTCACTTATTTTTGAATGCATGAATCGTTTACCGCAACAAATCATAATCCAAAAAATACTAAGCAAAGCACTTTCAAAATAAATTAATTCAAGATGTGACTACATAGGTAGGACACATAAATTAATTAATTTTTTTTGTGTGTGCAACAAAAATAATAATTCTTGTGAAAATAAAGAGATACTTATATGTCTCATGGGCATATCCTAGTTGGCAGATGCATATGTGTTGTAGTATGTAGAAACCAGAGTTCGAACCCCGAATTCCCTACTCATTTACGTTAAAGGTGAATTTTTAATCACTAGACTATTTTTTTTTTAAAAAAAAACTCTATAAGGTGCTTACAATAGGATCAGGAGCATCTTCTTGTTTGCACATAATCCATGGTACGCCAGTACCTAAACTTATAGCCATTTGAGCAAACCATTTGGTGTAAGCTTTACCAGGAGCACCAATTTCCCACTCCACTGGTCCATACTCATTTTCTATCTACCATATTCAATTGCAGATTAAAAAATAATTAATTAAGATCATTATTACTGCAATAATGTAATTGGCCAGCTTAAACCTTTCTAGCAATATAAAAATAAATATGTGAAGTTGAAAGCAATAATACAAATACAATTATTAGCAAAAAAGAAAAAAGGAATACAATTATACAAATATATTTAAATCACATTTCCTTGCCTGTGACAGAATTATTGGACCTCCCTGTGTTTGAAACAATTTCTCTGTTTTCATCATGTTGACAATCTTAGTTGTAAAATTTTGCATTGCCGCCTACACCATCATAAAATTATAAGCTTACAAAATTAATAGAATATCATAATCAAATAGTGATAATAAATATAAGGGTTAATATGTCTTTACCCCCTGTAATTTGGGCGAGTTCCGGTTTACCTTATGTAAAAAAAAAGTTTAGATTTCAACCCTGTAATTTGAAGATTCTTTCGTTTTAGACCCTGAGACCATCTGACTATGCAAACATGATGACGTGGCATGATGAGTCAACATTTTTGGATGATGTGGCGCGCTGACTGTATAATTAATTTTGTTTTTGAATTTTTTATTTTCATTTATATATTTTTTAAAATAAAAAAACCTAATTTTAAAAATAGGAAAAAATTCAGATTATTTTTTTCAAAATTTAAAAAATCAGATTTTTTTTTGAATTTTAAAAAATTTCAAAAATCAGAAACAAATTCAGATTTTTTTTCCAAAACATAAAAAAAACAGAAAATTAATTTTAAAAATAGAAATAAAAATCAGATTACTTTTTTCAAAATTGAAAATATCAGAAAATATTTTTTTTGAAATTTAAAAAATCAGATTTTTTTTTCCAAAAATAAAAAAAAAATCTGAAATTAAGATTTTGAAAATTAAAATAAAATCGATTTATTTTTCAGATTATATAATTTTCAAAATTTTAATTTGAATTATAAAAATATTATATTCAGATTTTAAATATAAAAAAATTTCTAGAATTTTTGTTTTTGGTAGAGAAAATTATAAAAAAACTTTTTTTTATTTCATATTTGTTTTTTTAATTTTAAAAATTAAATTCCAGAATTTTTAATATTTTTTGTAGAAAATTCAGTTTTTTTCCGAAAATATAATGTTTTTTCAAAAATTAATTTTTATTTTTAAATTAATATAATATAATTTTTTATTTTAATAAAATAGGCAAAATGCCACGTGTGCCCTTAAAAAAATAAAAAACAAAATTAATTATACAGTCAGCGTGCCACATAATTAGATATGCACAGTCAGCATTTTGTCCAGTCAGATGGCCTCAGGGTCTAAAACGAAATAATCTTAAATTACAGGGTTGAAATCTAAACTTTTTTTTACAGGGGTGTAAACCGGAACTCGCCCAAATTACAGGGGGTAAATACATATTAACCCTAAATATAATCTATATAGGTACACATACAAAACTATGTATCATCATATAATTATTTTGAAAATACGCATTATTAATTTTTTTTGGCTTTCAACATTGTCTCAAGTTTTTGTGCGAATATTTGGTTGAATTGATTATTTCAAAGATCACTATCAATCTTTTATTACTCTTGACCATTGGTCATATGTGAAAGAATTTAGTTTGATCGTTAGGATTAAGAGTTTGATTTGTTAACGTACTTTTAACTTCTGAATTTTCTCTGGGTTTTTTAAATAAAAATTGTTTGTAATTAGTTGTTAAATTAATATTTACTCATTCGTCCGGGTTTAAAGTCAGGATCTTAAACTCTTCATCTCTCTTAGTTGAAATTTCTGTGTATCGATAACATGTATTTGTCTTTCAAAATGCAGATGAGAAATGTTCCAACTCACTGTCAATTTGATTGAAACAACTTATTTTTATTGCCAAAATTAAAATAAAAGTTAGTGTGCGTCCAAATATTTGTGGCAAACAAAATATTTTCCCTATATCTATATGTAAGGTTGATACCATGTTTTGATGTAGTTTTTCTCTCTTGATTTTACTCTTATAGAGTGTTTAAATGAGAGAATGTATTGATGCATGTAATTTTACAGGGTAATTTATATTCTTCTATGTAAATTTCATTGTTTCAATATAAATTTAGAGAATTTTTAAAATGAAAGGATTTTATAATACTTGTTAAATACTCATAATAAAATTTTGCAACTCAGAAAAAACTAAAAGACAGACAGAATGCATGCTAGTGGTAATAATAATAACACAATAATATTGAAATTCGAAGTTTCCAACCTTGAAAGGCTCGTTGTCTGTTCTGAATGCAATACCCGGAACATACTTGAGCCAAACTGGAAACCCACTGCATATCAAATATATAAAAAGAAGACCTTTGATTTTAGTCTAAGCATTATTGTCATTTTCCAACAATAATGTTATGTTCTTAATGTTAAAATAATAATAATATAATGTCATATAATACAGAATTATAAGGCAAGTTACAAAAATTGTTTACCCAAGGTTCCATTCAGCACATGCGTAGGGACCAATGCGAAGATGAACACAAAGGCCAGCTTGTTGCACCACCTTGATGAACTTAACCAAATCGTACCTATCTTCAAAATAATACTAAATTTTTGTACATAAATAATTTAATTACCTTTCTAGTTAAGATTTTGACAAATGAAACTAAATTCAAAAGGAAAAAAGAAAGTGTTTGAATTACCTGCCCAGGAGAAGGCTCATGTCCATTCCAGAACACATAAGTTTGTATAACATCTAAGCCTCCATTTTTAGCCTTTTGAATAAGGTCTGGCCACATCTGCATTTATCCAAATACAATTGAGATATATAAAAGCTATTTATTTAAAGAATAACAATTTTGATGCAGCATATAGAATATAAATATTACCTCAGGTGTACTTCTTGGATAATGAATGGACCCAGAAATTAAAAATCTTCTTTGTCCATTAACAAGAATGGCCTTGTGATCATAAGTCACAGAGGAAGTGACTGCATAAACCCACAAAAATAACAGCAATATAAATAACTTTCTCCTAACTAAATTCTCCATTGGAGCCCATGAACCCATGACTTGATCAATGAATTTTTGTAACCTTCACAAATATGAAATTTCAAAAGAGAAATGTTTTTTTTATTTGTCTTCTTCAGTACATAATTCACAATGTTTTTTTCTTCTTTTAAGAATGGAAACTCTCTATAATTTAAGTATGGTAGTTGAGGGGTGTGGTGTTGATGTTCTAGCTGGTGAGAACTAAGAAGTCTACAACTTCTTTATTTATATATACATTTCAAAAATTAAAGTACTTAGCTATAGAGCTTGAAACCCCTCTTCCTTCCATGGTATTGACCCCACATGAAATCAAAACAAACAAGCATATACATTACTGTGGCCTTTTGGTAAATGTATCTTTAATTTCTTATTATGGTTATTATACATTTAAGACAACAAATACGGAGGATCATAGGTGACTTAAAAAGTGAGTGGTATTATGCACAATTATGATTGTAACCATTGATTTAAAAGTAAATAATTTAATGGACTAATATGAATACCTTTTTAATGACTTTGGTGTTTTTTTTTAAGGAAAAATGACTTTGGTGTTATGAGCAACTAAAATCTAAAAGTACATTTACGCATTAATGTAAAAAAAAACAAAATTTCCTTTTTAGGAAGAATTAAAAGCTCGTATATATAGTGATTAGGATAAGTTAAAGACAAATAGGACATGACTGTATATGAGAGTATGAATATGATAGGAATATTCATGATAGAACCTTATTTTATCACTTGTTTGATAACTGCATGGTAAATAAAAACTAGATAATTTTGAAAAATGTATTATTCTCTAATAATTTTGCAGATAATCCAATAATGACATGATATATATTATATGTAAATGAGAACTAATTTTGTATCTTGTCTTGCTGATTTCAAATTCATCCCCTAACTCAAGATAAAATTGTAAGTAGAAAAATAAGAAAAGATATGGTAGATGTCAGGAATAATTTATCATATTTTATTGTCTCATGAAACGGTAAATTTAGACATTATCTGATTGATTATCCAACTATGACTCGCTTATCTTGCAACTAAATCGGCCTAAATGTTAGGGCTTTGGGAGATATAGTTTAAGCCATTACTTTTGAATTTGAATTAACTTGTAAAACAAGGCTCTAAAAATATAAAAATAATAGTAAAAGTAAGTAATACATGAATTAGTTCTTTCCTAAAAAAGAAATGGATTAGTCCTTCTTTCTTTATTAGGATAGTTTTTTTACAAGCATTCTAGTCCCGAAGAACAAACATATTGTTTTTATCATATAAATAGATTGAGAGGTGAAAGTTTGTCACTCGTATTGTGAAGGAAATGCTTTTGTCGATGTTTGGCAAACATAGAACGTGAGACTAGTGATATTTGGATTGTTTATAAGTCATGTCCGACTCAGTTGGTACAATTGTTAAACTCAAGAGTTTCTATTCCTCGTTTTGTTTTGTTGTAATTTCTTTTGTTTGTGCGTAGATACGTATATGAATGTTGGTATGAAATGCTATCCTTTCAACAAATGAACTCGAAATGTCAATATATGACTCAAGTTAAATCCTTAAAGGGTTCTTAGTTGAATTTAAGGCCACAAGTCCTAGTTAAAGACGTAAAAAATGTGTGACCGTTAATAATCGAAGTAAAATGTACAAGACAATGAAAATGTAAATGTAGTCGTAAAAAATATAGAAAACAAGAAATAAATATAAAAGAAATGATATTTATTGTAAACAAAGTTGAGTTACATACATCGTTGAATCAAACAACTGGTAAGATTGTTGTCATCTAAAGGCGGATGTGTTGTATAGTACTTATTTTAATGGAATGAAAATGAACTTATTTATATAAAATTTGATTATACTATTTATAGACGGAAGAAACAAATTAACTTCTAAGTGTGTGTTTGTTGAAGCGGTGGGAAGCCAGTAAAACCACGTTTGGTGTGATGCTACCTTTTGTAGCTTGTTTATTTTCACATCAAAATTGTCTAGGAACGTGAGAACCATCCTTTAAACGCAGATCCAAACAGCCTATAAAGTAAATGAATGCCAAGTTTTTTTCGCCCACATTGAAAATCTTCTCTTGCAAGTTTCTTCTGCCATTTTGAATCTTAGGGGAAAAAGTTTTCTTTAATTTAACTGTTCTTTGATAAAATTTCATATGTTCACCTTAGATTTGACAATTTACTTTGGAAAGTTATACAATTTAAATATTCAAATGACTCCAAGCCTTTTTACTTCGAATTCCTTTATGTTGATCATCGAAGAATTCCTTCGAATTCTTATGCTGGTGACAGGATACTTCTGCCTCAAAAGTTGGTTGAATCTTGAAGAATGTTGAAATTGGGATGTGCCATGTGCGGGTGAAGATCCTCTCCATTTTCTAAATAAATAGAGATTGTCAATTACTATAGTTTTGAAGTAAATATATGATATAAATGCACATATTTCAAGAATTGAAAACATTAATATCACATATTTACTTCAAAACTATAGTAATT
>Ga0315914_1001385_pt1 | contig 35901 bp, 19 predicted proteins | sample MpolenodulesMG_FD_203920 | JGI IMG/M metagenome (GOLD analysis project Ga0315914, IMG submission 203920) | Medicago polymorpha root nodule microbial communities from Los Angeles, California, United States - elongated nodules | ecosystem: Host-associated > Plants > Roots > Nodule | place: USA...
AAATTATCCTATTTTCCTACCTCATATGATACAATACAATAATTATGTTAATGGATCTCTTTCTTACACTCATTTAACGTCTCAACACTTTAGCCATTGGGTAACATTTTATAAGATAGATAGTTTAGTTTATTTAATATGTGTTGATTTATAAATAATTTATGCGAATACTAAACAATACGTCAGACCCGTGCGATGCACGGGCCAAAAGTCTAGTTGAAATATAATAAACTACAAGAGTTGTTTAGTTTGAATCAAATAACTAAGCATAAACATGGACCTAATTGATTAAAGAACTGCAAATCCACATTTTATTCAAATAACTCCGAAAATTAGATGAAACCTATTATGAATAAAATAAATAATCCACAATCTCTATTGAGACAATTTTATTTATCACTATTATTAAGTACTATATTTGATACATTTACCAAATTGTTATCGGTAACATATTGCTAGATTATTTTTCACAATATAACACATAATTTTCTAAACAGAGAACTTTGAGCGAGGGAAGATCAACGCTGGGAACTTGATACAATGTTAACCTCTTCATATTTTGAGATAACTTTATATTTTGAGGTTTGTTCTAATCTTGTGAGTCTCTAAAATAGAACTTACTAAAAAAATTGGACCTTACGAACCCAAGTGATTACTTCGAAGAAACATCTTAATAAAATTGTTGAAATTTTTCTTATAATAAGTTGATTTTATTTTTTGACAAAAAAAAACTTCAAAATTTCACAGTTTTTGTATCAACTACTTTTCTCTATTTAAACATATCAAATTTAATTAAATTAACTTTAACATACACACAATATTTTTATGAGTTTAATTTTATTTTGAAAAATGAATTTAATTTTGATACCGTGCAAAAAAAGTTTACACTAACAACAAATCATAACTCATGATATGTACGATCTTATAAATAGTTATCTTTAAAGTAAAACATTTTTAGTGTTTGAACGATTATGATTCATTGACAATGTATATTATTTTTAAACGAACAATATATATAAATTAAATGTTATTTTGTTTTTATTTTTTAGTTAATCCGTACTGCAATTAGAATCTTTGACCCAATAAAAGCTTCATAGTATCCATCAAACCTGCTATAAGACTAATCTTCAAATCAACATCGAAATATTCAGTTTTTATTTTGCCTTCTCATAACATATATGCAAAAAACCGTTCAAAAAATTGTATAATTTAAAGATAATTAATCAAAATTGGTTTTAGCATAGACTAAGCGCATACAAAAAACTTTTAAATGCATTAAGAAAACTATTAAAACTAAGGATGAAACTTTGAAGATCCTCATTTTATAGTATCAAAACATTTCAACCCAAAATTATTGTATTTTTTTTGGAGAAAGAATACTATATTACAATAGTAGTAGTACTGCTTCACACGGCACGACTGTTTCAGAATATATTTTGTTAGGCAACTGTTGCTGAATCATTAACGATAGTAACATTAGGACTATTGTCAAGATTCCCCATAACAATTGGCACTTAAATAATGTGCTTTTGAAAAGGAGATAATCTCATATGCTTACTTTTTATATGGACCTGCCCACTTGTGGATCTTGAATGATTGCTTTATCTTTGTTTTTTCCTTACAAAAATGAGATTACTTTGTCTTATGATGTTACTAATTAATAGTTAAATCAGCATTTAAACAATAGCGAGAGCTAACTAATTTATCTATTATTGATTAACTTTCTGTCCATTTCTAACCATTAAACTCATTATATTATTTATCTAAAAAAAAAGGCTCATTATATTATTAGAATAAAAAATAGTAGATGATAAGATACGTAGCTTCACAAGATCTTCAAGTGATAAAGTTTGATACATCAATTTAATAAAAGTAATACTATTTAAAACCAATTTTTTCTTTTTTAAAGGGACTATTTAAAACCAATTATTTTTTAACTTTTTCAAGCAATAACCTTTCTTTTAAAAAAAATTAAGACACAAAAATATAATACTCCAAATTTGCTATGCCTTGTATCTCCGATCAAGAGAATATTATAAAGCAAGAGGGCTTTTCACATAAAAAGGTTTGGTCTATCTGTTTCTCATTTCTTGCACCTTTAAAAAATGAGACAAAACCAAATGCTGCCAGATGGGAGGTGCATTATGCACTCTGTATCATTAATAATATGCATTCTATTAAGGTGTCTGTCTAATTACAGCAACCCGGTTCAAAAGTTACAAAAGAAACACAAATAAAGAATAAACGATGTTTGACTGCGAAGTTCGGTCAATTGAATCTACGTCTTAAACACCGGAAAGGATATAACACATTCACAAGTCCTAACTCAACTGATAAAATATCAAAATTATTAGGTTGGATGTCGTGACCTGAGTTTAAGTCTGGACTCATCCCCTTATATGTGTAGGTTTCTAATGATTATTGTCATTTCGTCTATCTACTAAGAAAAAAGGTACAATTTATTTATTTTTCTCACTGAAAGCTTAAAATTGTGGAATTACACCTTACGTTCAAATGGTAGAGTACATTGTACAACATTATCACTAAAAATTATTCAACAAAGTGCTAGTTAAAACCGTTAATTTGTCCATAGTGCGCAAATGTGCATAACAATAATCTAATAAAGTACAATGCATCCGATAAATACTTATTATAACGAATAACGATAATCTAATAAAGCTTAATGAAAGAATTTTATCTGCAGATTTTATTTCCAATTGGAAATGCTAGAAGTTGTGGGACTTAAGTCACGAGACTCTTTCAAATCATAACCCTCCTAAAGCTCAGACGGGTCTTAATGATTGCATTATTGAAAACCAGTTACATACACATTTATTAATCATTACACTTGTTTTTGTACACCTCAAAAAGTCCCACATCGCTTAGCCTCGACTGCAGGGCAACTGTTCTTACAGACCTTAAAAATTCCACATTGCTTGCTTGGAAGTCGAGTCCAAGGACAAAACGATGAAAGATTTACAACATCTAAAGCGGACAATACCTCATAATACGGCGAGGCATGCGGGTGGAAAGGAACAACACTGTTGAAGATGGGAATGGATCTTTTTATAAAAGAATCGGTTCTGAAAATCTATAAAGTTCAGTTGAACAAATAAAAGCTGATTAATGTTTTTACTTAAGGTTCCAATTTGAGTGAAAAATTATCAGGGTTCTCAAATTCTACTTGCTAATATAAGTCTCACTATAAGGCTCCATTGGGACATGCTTCCTCAATTACTGCAAACGATACAAGCTAAACTTTTGGCTTAATTGCAGTTTTAGCCCCCTAACTTTTCTAAAGTTGCGATTTTTGCCCTCTAAGAAAAAAAACTACAAAACAGCCCCCTAAGTTTTGCAATTGTAGCTGTTTTGGCCCCCCAAGGCAAAAAAAAATAAAAAAAATAACACGTGGCACCTCACTTAGGGTGCCACATCAGCGTATACCGAGTCAATATCAGCCTTGGGGGCCAAAACTGCCACAGGTGCAAAACTTAGGGGGCTGTTTTGTAGTTTTTTTTCTTAGGAGGCCAAAATCGCAACTTTGAAAAAGTTAGGGGGTTAAAACTGCAATTAAGCCTAAACTTTTTTCTTATCAATGAATAAAATGTCAAACTTAGTCTCTCACTTTTATAGGATGTATAGCATGTATTGATTTGATCCCTCATTTTTATACTTTACTCCCTCACTTAACCAGTAAAGGTTAGTCCTAAGTTTATGATGCTGTATTGATCCCTGAAGTTGATCATTGTAATTACATATTTAGTGTCTATTATAGGCATATACATATTCAGTATCAATAACGTCCCTATGATTAACAAATATAGGGCTCAGGGACTAACTTGACACATTTCCTGTATAGTGAAGGACTAACATAACCTTTTATGAACGTGGATGACTAAATTGACACCCTAGAAAAGTCAGGGAGTGAGTTGGACATTTACTCACCAATCAATGGTTTAAAAAATTTCTGAGTAATTGATGGTTAAAAGGTAAAAACTCATTTTTCCTTCCGCAAGTTTCTAAGAATATCCAAATGCAAGGAATTCATTTGAGAAATTAAAGTTCTATAATCAAAATTGTGATAAAATACAAGCACATATACAACAAATTTAAAATCAATTTCCTTCATTTTCCTTTCAAGGAAAATATCTTGCAGTTTCTACTCTAAAGTGAATCTCATACTTTTGATAAATCAATTCCTTTCCTATAATTATAAAGTTGTTGAAAATTGTGTTCCAACCTGAACAATGGTAACAAAGAAGCTACAACAGTATGCAATCTGAAGCAAATCCTACAATATTGCATGAAGTGAAAATCTGATTCACAGTTTCGATCAAAACAAACAAAGCTATCTACAAGTTGTAGGAGATGATGTAAAGAAACAATTTTGTAGAGCCGATCATAGTATTAATTCACTCACATTTAACACCACAAACATTATTGGAAATGAGAAAACAAAAACAAGTGTCTTCACAATATCTCTTCATACCACTTTTATAGGTCACTCAACCATAATTGACAGATTAGCGCCTCCAAGGAATTAAATTTCAGAACATACAAAAGATCTTTGACATAAGGTCAGAAGAAAAAAGAAATAAGCACTTTACAGTTTACACTGAATCAACAACAACACCTTCAACCTGCTGCTTGGCCAAGTATCTTTCCCTTCTTTCTTTCTACACAAGGAACAAATAAAAAGTTATTAAGAAAATGGAAGGTAAGAAGAGCATACAATATAAACAACTTGATTAATTGCTTATAGCATAAGTGCTGATATATAACTTATTTGTATAACAAAAGATAAAATGAAGATAAACTTTTTAATGTGGGCTATATAAGCTGTTTTCATAAGCTATCTTGGAAAGCTTATGTAAATGAGCTCAAAACAACTTATGAACATGCCTTTAACTATTTCCATAAAGCTCTCTCAGATAGTCTCACCAGTGCTTGTTTAAGTAGATAAACTCAATTAAGTCAATACTTCATTAATAGGGTATTTTAGTCAATGAAACTCATTTTATCATAAAAATTATTACATTCAATGATTTTTTAATCAGTGTGAATATACTCAACCGACACTTAATATGAGACGAAGAGAGTTTCCAAAAACTAATGAGAAAAGGTGTAAACTAAAAAATAAAAATATACTCCCTCAGGCCTCAGTCCCATATTAGATGACCTGTTTGACAATATGCACTATTGACTAAACATACTTTGACCATATTTTTTTACTAATATACAAAGATAAATAATATCATATAAGATATTGTTGGATTCGTCTCGATGTATATTTTCAAAATATTAAATTTTCATAATTTTTTATAATAGATAAAGATATTAAAGATAAAAATGATGCGTTGGTATGTGTGACAAAGTCAACTGTGTCACTTAATATTGGACGGAGGGAGTAATTACTAACCCATTCATCTATAACAAGTCCTTCTCCAGCTACTCGTGGCCCTGTCTCCTCTGGTGGTTTCTTTCGTGCTTCCAATGCAGCCTCGGCCTCAGCTAATTGACGTTTAAGTTTATCCATGGCCTTCACACGAAACAAAACTTTTCAACTTTGACTCCAAATGAAATTTGAATACCAAAAACATATAGTTGAAATGTATAATCTTACAGGGCTGTTTCGGTCAGGGTCCAGAAAAACAACCCGAAGAATTTGCTCTACAGCTACTTGATCTCTTTGCTCATCAAACTGCAGGAAGAATCACAGTTTTTGTGAACAAAGTCGTACATAATAATTGTCTTCAGCACAACACTTTTGAAAACAGATTTTCTACTTGGTACATTAAAAAACTAAGAACTTGATCAGCATTTATGTTAACTAACTTTTGGCACAATAATATGATTTTATCAGATATATACAATCAGGAAAACTTCAATTTGCTTAGTAACAGAAAGGTTTCAACTTAAGCTTACATAAACAAGCAAGCATTACAAATGAAAACCACGAAGGTTGATGAGAAATGGCACATTACCAGTTCTGGTACATAGTCCATTTCACCTTGCACTTTTAGGCTCATGATTTTGAACTTAACCCGGCTTTTTTGATCAGTTGGTTTCTCATTGTTTTCTGGTGGCTCAACAAACTTGAATACTGCCAAATTTGTGAGACAATTTGTAAGAGGATTCACCGAATTCGAAGCATTTGATAGTTTGGTAACACAAGTTTAGAAGGAGATATTACCAGTGGCAATTATACTTTCACCAGGTGCAAGAATACCACCTGGAGGGCGCATGTAACAACTTTTAGGTGCAGTTGTTTGAAACTAAGACAAAAGAAAACATCATTATTAGTATTTAGGCCTTGTTTGGATAAATAGTTTAATTAACGCTTATAGTATAATCACTTGATATATAGATGTTTAGGTATAATCTATTTTTATAACAAAAGATAAGTAAAGTCAAACTATTTTGATCATATAATCGATAAATTGTTTTCTTAAGCTATCATGGAGAGCTTATAGAAATAAGCTAAAAACGTCTTATGAAAATGCCATAAGTTGTTTTCAAAAGTTCTCTCAAACAATCTCACAAGTGTTTATGCCAATAGAAAAGCTCCAATGTGTCAATCCAAACAGACCCTTAGCAGCGATCTCAGGAGTGGATTAATAGACCTCTAAAAAAAACAGATAATGCCATTTGATGATCAATATCAACAAATTAAACTTCCTATCATCTACTCAAAATAGCAAACATTCTCAAGATTTTGAAACATAGGGTGCGTTTGATCTGCTAAACAATGAAGGACGGGACATGACAACTTCAGTTGTACAGTGTTTGATTTGTAAAACTGTTTCTAGGACAGGACAAACTGGAGGCAAGGGACAGGACAAAAACATAAATTTTTGTCCCTCACTAAACCACATCACAACTTTTGTCCCACGTACAATTTATCTAAAATACAAAAATAGCTTTTTGTCCATCAAAAATCATATAAGACCAAAAATTATTCAATGTCATAAAAGTTTGTCCCGTGTTGTTTTGTCCAGTACATACTGTTTAGCAAATCAAACGCACCCGAATGCTTTCTCAATTTTCAAATGGGCAAATTGCTAATTTTCGAAGAACATTTCTAATTTTCAATTTTCTAGGTTGAAACTTGAAATAGAGCCAAATTACAAAATAGTCGCTAATTTATCCTATGAGTATCATGATAATTTGCAAAAGAGTGACTGATTTATCCTATGAGTAACATGATAATGTTCTATGAAACAACATTTCTGAATACAATTAATGACAAAAATAAGTGAATGGAGAAATAAACCAGACCTTGAAAGCTACATGAGACTTGCAAGTGTTTTTAATTGTGATTGCACTCCTAACTTGCTTACCAGGTTCATCTTCAAAACAAAACCACATTAATCAGAGTCAGTTTAAATTAATCTCATCGGTGGTATTATTCCCAAAATTAGTCGATTCTTATAGATCAGATATCGAGTTTAAAAAATAAATAATGAGATTTTTTTGACAGAAAATCTTGTCAATAACTTGAAATTAGCCTAAATCTTTCCATTTTCCACAAATCCTCTAGCTCAATTTTTCACAATCATCAATAAACTTCTTCGTAAATGAAAAACAATCTTTTATGATGTAATACAAGATAATCCATATTGATAATACTAGGCAAGTCTAAACATTAAATCTACATGAAACTCAAATCATATACTTTTTTTTATTTTTTATAAATAGACGAAATGACAATAGCAACTGAAAATTCACACACACAGAACTAGAGAAACTTGGGTTCGAACCCCGGTCAAGATGCCCGGCCTAGTAATTTTGCAACTTTTTTTAGTTGAGCTAGAAGCTATGACAAACTCAAATCATATTCTAGATTCCACTCATTAGAAAAACAACAAATTCACCATACTTGAAACCATACAATTAAAACAAAACATTAATCTATAAACAAATAAACACATAGAAAAACAACAAAGAAGAAGAAAAACAAGTTTGAAGAAACACATACAAGGAAAGTAGAGCTTGTTAGGAGGATCAAGACGAAGTCTTCTCCTAGTAGGAAGCAAAGATTTAGCTACAGAAGAAACTGTAGCTGAAGATTGAGGAACAGATCTATCAACAGAATGAATACTCTGACTCTGATGATGAACATTGTGCATGTAAGAAGTAGATGAAGAAGAAGTAGTAGTTGAAGATGATGAAGGATTGTTACTTGTTTGCCAAAATGGCATTCTACAAAAGTTCCAAACTTTCCCATCAGATCCTGGCTTTTCACTTTCCACTTCCATTTTTTCGCCGGAATCTCACCGGAAATTGGAGTTTCCGGCAAATGGGTTGTTGAATTGGGTGAAAAGTTTTGAGCTTTTTGATGAATAAAGTGATGGGTCTTTTGTGGAAGATGGATTTATTTGGCAGTAGTAATAAAAATGCTGTTTTTGGGCGCACACGTAGAAACCACCAACGTTGTTTGATGCACAATTTTCATGTTGCTTTGTTACAATACGGTCATACAAAATGCTGTTTTAAATTTTCTTTGTTAGTTTTGGTTTTACATGATAAAAAATTTATTTTAAATGAATTGATCGTATAAAATTGATGCCAATCCAAAGGGATGTTTAAAGTAAAACTATTTAAGTTTGAATACATCATGTAAACTTGAATCAAAGTATAAATTTGTGAGTAAAAATTAATTATAGATTTAAAAATTATAAATACTAGTTTTTAAATAAAATCAATTCTAGATACTATTAATTATCCTGAAAAACAATCAAATATGTCAAAATCAGTTCTATACATTTATAATCAATTTTAACGTATTTAAATGTGAAATCAAACATATACACTAATAAGTATCATTTGTCCCTAAAAAAACACACGATTTGAAACTCACATGTGAAATGATCCTTGGCGAAGACGTTTAGTTTAACAAAATGTTTTTTTCTTCTTGATGATTCAAAATTGGTCGCGACGTAAGTATGCTTTAATAAAAAATTATTTCACCTAAAAATATACTCAATTCGTCTAAACAATTTGTCCTTTAGTAAAATTCATTAACCATTGAGATCAATTATTTGGTTAAACAACAATATTTTAAATTGTAATCGGTTGTTGATGTTTTTATAGGTGAAACCAAGCTATAAATATCGTTCGAAACTCATACATACAACTTCTGCATAGTCTTTATTAAAAAAAACTTCTACATTGTCTAATTTTAATATCAGTTAAACTAGATGAGACAACTGTGTTTTAAATTGTAACAGGTTGTTGTTATTGCCTTTATGAGTGAGACAATTTGGTGACAGTGGGGGATGGTGGATTGATTGGTTCGTGAATTTTACTGTGATGTGATGATGATGGATGGAATGCACAATTCGGATCTCAATGTTGCAATTTTGTGAATTTGATTTTTTGTGTGTTTGAGATCCGGATGTTTATTGGTTCATTCTTTTTCATACAGTTGGTTTTGATTTTGATTGATTCTACTGTGTACTGCTTTTTTAGATTTCACGTTTAAGATTTGATACTCTTTTCACGTTTGATTAGCATCATCTTTTTCATTTCTTATCTATGGTAATTTCAAAATAGATTAAATAAAGAATATGTACTACGGAGTATCAATATAAAATTCTTTTTAGGTTAAATATACTTGGTTTTACAAAAATGCTTTTGAGACACTTTTTAAAGATGTTATATTATGAATTTATTTATTAAAAAAATTAAACACTTTAACTTTTAATGCATTTAATACATAAGTTTTTAAAATCTACTCATCGTCCTTAATTATATGTCCTTCTAGAAAAAATTGTCCTAAATTATGTCGTTTTACAATATCAATAAAATATTAATGTTATTTTTCTTATTATACTCTTAACTATTTATTGCGCTATCTTTTTTCAATTCTTTAATTTATATTTCTCATACAATTTATTATGGACAATTTTGTAAAACAATTCATAATATCTAATAAGTGGGAAGGTAACCCGCTCAGGAGAATGAGATTATAATTCTCTTATTTCTAATTTACCTTCTATGCCTGTCTTTCAGTTTCTTGCCATCCCTGCTCTAAAAGACAATGACGAACAAGACAATATTGGTTGGGGAGATACTTTGGGTCTATTCGGTTGTGGTGGTCGTTTAAAGAATTAAGATGGTAGATGACTTAAAAGGTACTCGCTCAAAATAGATGCATGTGATACTTTCACCGCTGAAATATGAGAATGTACTTGGAAATGCAGCTTGCTTAGAGACAAGGTTTTCATCACCTTCAAGTAGAAAATGACTCAAAAACTTTGGTTAACACGAGAAAAGGAAACGTCAAAGTTAATGGCGAGGCACCCACCTTGGTGTATTGTATTCAAGAGCTTTTAAAGTTAAACTGGCAGGTGCAATTCAACCCTACCTGACTGGAGGAAAATAGAAGTGTTGATTGACTAGCTCTCTTGACATTCATATTATGGATACTCCTCCTAGTGAGATTTCATGTCTCTTTTTTTATGATATTTCAGGGGCTTACATGCCTAAAGATGTTTGTATAATTGTATATTTTTTTCGCTTGGGGCTTTAGCCCTATTTTTTCATCCAACAAAATTTGAGTGATTAGTCCCCGTGAGTTTAATTCAATTGATAGAGACAATGTATTATAACCATAATAATATCCAGGAGTCCATGTTCGAATTTCGAACACCCCAATTATTCACCTTTAAGAGGTGAATTTCTAACCACTAAACTATTTCACCAAAAAAATTGAATGCCTGTATAATGTTTATTATCTCTACATTTTGATTTTAAATAATAAATATAAATGAAAATATTAACAAATGTTGCCGAGAAACTTGTTAAAGAAAACTTAAGTAAGGAAAATATAGCAAAACTATCTTTAAACTTGTGTAATTAACCTCTTAAAAGTTAAAATAAAATACACTTATTAATACAAATATATATGTTTTTTTTAACAAATGGTCTAGTAGTACTGCTTAACATGATCCTAATTTAATAAAATACATAAACTTTCTAACAATTTGGTGTATTAAAAATGTTTTATACAATATTTATTATTATTTATATATATATTTCCCACCCTTCAAACAAATACTTCATCCGGTCCTTTTTACAAGAAACAGTTGAATTTCTAGATACATTAGATAAATTATGTATTTGGTTTAAATTCTAGTCTAGATGCATAAATTATTCAATGTATCTAAAAAAATAAATTGTTTCTTGTAAATAAGACCGAAAGTATGTAATTTCCATTGCCAGAGGTGTCATGTAACTGTCTAGTCAATGATTGGCTGTAGTAGATGGTTGCATTGTATCCATATATGATATATATGTATATGTCATATTTATTATGTCATTTTTATTTTTATTAATTTTTCTTTAAATAATCTTCGTGAGTTTAACTGAGTTGATAAAGAATATGAATATTGCATATTATATGTAGTAATCGAGGTTCGAACTTCAGATACCCTTTCTTCATATTTAAAACGTGTGAGCTCTAGATAGACTACTTAAAAAAAAGAAAAAAAAAACCTTCAAATATTTGTTTTTGTTTTTATGAAAGACTTCCACAACTTGTTTGATAATAACAAAATCGATAATTAGTGGTAAACAAAACACTAGAAAAAGGTTTAAGGTAAGAGTTATGATGTCGACTCTTTGAAGCAAAAATCAATAAGATAAGAACAAAAGTAAAATCAACATCCACCATAATCAAGTTGGCCACAGAAAGGAGAAGATTAACAACACCACGGTCCACGGGCATCGATTTATGCTTTTTACTAAATTGACGTTTACATCATCATTTTTCTTCTCTACTTTTGTTTGATTCACATTGTGCTCAAAAAGAACAGTGAAAAGTTTCTTTCAGCTAAGTCTTCTATCCAATATTATTTGTCATGATATGCTATGATGGTTGAACATTACCTGCTATTGGTGCTGTTAATAATGACAACACAAGAAAACCCACTCGCCCTCTCATGCCCTCACGCGCAAAACTGCAAAAGGGAATCATTATTTCTTCGATTTAGTTGAGTCATGTTAATTTTTGTTCTTATGATACATGTTAATATATTATAAATGGTAAATATTTATTTTAAAACATTACTTCCTCCGTCCCGCAACAGATGATCTATTTGAAAATGTGCAATTTTGACCTAATTTACTTTGACCATATTTTTCTACTAATATACAGAGATAAATAATATCATATAAGATGTCGTTAGATTCGTCTAGATGAGTATTTTCAAAATATCAAATTTTTATAATTTTTTAGAATATATTACTCAAGATACTTAAGCTCAAAATTATGCGTTGACATGCGTAATAAGGTCAACTGTGCCATGTATTGTGGGACGAAGGGAGTAATTTTCAATCTCTAAAGAATAAATTGACACCATTTTCTAGACATAATTTTTATTTTGACATAATATGTGCCTAAAGACACATGTTAGTATTTCTTTTGTTTATTTTAGTATACAACACGTCTTTTTGTATTTACGTCATGTTCTTATTATATCTCTTCTTTTATCTCTCTCTATTATGTATTATGGTTGTACAAATAGAATTTATCTTATGAATATAAACGTGTGATTCATTATCATTATGTTATTTTAATGTATTGAAATTATAAACATTTTTTTCTGTGTTTCTTTAGTTAGTCATTTTATCTTCAATTGTTTTTGTTAGTGATTTTAATCATGAAGCACGTCTCTTTTGAGCAAATTATATTTGGTATGGATATGATTGAGAAGAAGACATCATGCGAAGAAATTAAACTTGAGAAGAACCGTATTATACCAAAGAACACTTGCTATGTTAGATTACCGGAGTAAAAAATTTAAAGCACTTCTAAAAAAGTAACATTTGGATGAATGTAACAATGAAGAGAGAATAAAAACATAATGTGAGTATGAAAGAGAGAGTTGTTAAAAAGTTGTCACAAAATGATTGTACAAATATCATTTCTCTTTTTAAAAATAGTCCTAAATTTGATTGGGTTGAAGTGATCGTCATTGATACCATTCACCACTTACTTACAATCCAATTCAATAGTCACTCTTTTGTTATGGATCAATTTCTTTTGCAATCCACTACTAACATTTTTTGTAACCATTCCTTTTTAAAAATATAAATATTGAAAATCAAAAGTTCAAGAGAAAAGTAAGTAGGGTCTGATAAAGAATTATTTTGGTCATGATTTGAATTCGACTTCTTCCATAATGATTTATCATAAGTTAGTTAAGCTCGACCTACACTTAAAATTAATTGAATGCAACTATTTTTTTTTTTATAAATTTTATGTAATTGTATAAGTTAATTTAACATATTATTTGTATGCAACTAAACTATTAATTATAAATATTGAAATAATTGAATTCACATTTAAAATTATGATTGATTTAACTACATAATTAACAACAAATTTCACCTTAAATTGAGTTAATCGTCTACTTAATTGAATTAATCACTTTTTTTATTTACTAAGTTGTCACATGAATTAGTCACATTTTTTTATTTATGAAATATTTAAAAAAATCATAAACGCACAATAAAGCAACCCACATTTTAAGAAAATCAACGGCATTACATTTTAATCATATATTTCATATGTTTCAAAATTAATATTAATATACAAAAAAACATTAAGAACAAATAATTCTAAATAAAACTAGGATTATAATTGCATTGAAAAGAGTTTATACAATCACCTGATTCAAACAGCTCAAATTGAAATCATCTAAGATCTAATCAAGAAAAATAAATCAATAGAGTTCCGTCGTTGTGAGTTTGCTCCTCAATTTCTTTTCAATCGCCACTGTTGATGTTATTTTTTCCATATCCATGTGCCTCCCTCCTGTCTCGTGATGCGTGAAAAATCTATTTTTCCCTTCCAAAACGTGATTTCTTGTTCTTGTGGACACCTGCTGTTTTCACATCCATTGTTTCCTAGAAACGCATGGAAATGATCAAAAAACCTAGCGATATGTTAACTACCGTTGATTTTCTAATTATAAGTCAGCGGTAGTTATCTACCGCTAAGATATTTTTTTATCATTTCTATGTGTTTTTAGGAACCAATGGATGTGAGAAAAGCAATTTTCAATCATGTGCGTGATCACCCTTTTAATTCCTTGTTCCTGGACGTTTCCTCCTCTTGGATCAATATAAGCCCATCCATTAATATGAATTCTTAAAAGTAATTGCTTTATGCTACCTCTTGTCTTGCTCTTCTTTGCTCATATAACCAATAATAATGATAATATTTTTTTGAAGAGGCTAAAATCAATAATAATGATAATTGACCACTAATTTTAATCATTTCACTACTTGACTCAAAAATTCTAAAATGACAATTTATTTAAAGTGACTCAAAAATAAATATTAAATAAATAAGAATAGACTAAAAACTAAAATAAAAATACTCTAAAAATATGATATGAGACCGTCATCGATTTATTTTTACTAAAGTGACATCAATTTTAAAATAGAATGAGCATTAATCGCTGATTTTATGCTCTTTCTTCTCAATTTACGAGAGAGAGCAAAAAGGCATGGAATCCACGGCATTCTCTTATAAAAAAAAATTCCCTACCAATGAGAAGAAATCTCCAATTTCTCTTCTTTCTCTCATAATCATCCAAAACAGAGGAGTACATGATTTTAGTCACATCTCTCTTTTTCTTTTTTAACAAAAGTCACATATCTTACATATCTAATATTAAACTCTCCAATCACATTTAAATATTAAGAACTTGCAAACATGATTATATAGATGTTCCTCTATTGAGCTTCGGTTTTGATCGAGCAGAAAAATTGTATTTCAAAATAATATTGTTTCAAATTTCACTAGACGGCAAGCAAGCACGATAATGCTAAAGAACACACATAATATTTTGAATTTTCATAACACTTCCATTTATCAAAATTTACGTATACATCAATATGTGTCACAATATAAATAGCTCTAATTATTAGGACCCCAACAACTTAAGTACATGACTGTCCTCAGAGATTCCTCTGATTGCTTTGCTTCTTGTTCCTTTAATCTACTTGAAACCATAGCATAAGAATTAGAGGAAGAAATCTTCATCTTCTTTGTTTGAGACAAAGATCTCAAATGATGTTTAACATGATGTTGAGCTGATCTTATAGCACAATTCCACCTACACAAGCCTTGGTCTTTCAAGGCTTCCACAACTCCAACACTTGCTGCAACTGTCCAAATTCTGATTGATGAACTCATATTGAATAAATATAGTGTGTAATTTGTAGGAAATTGAAGAAGTTTCTCTTGCTTGATTTTGTTCTGATTGATTGTGCAATTGAGTGAAGATGTTTTTTATATACTGATAAGTGATTGTGTGTGAAGGTTTCTAAATTGAGGAAACCGGCCAAAAGTTTAGGAAAAACCATTGGCATGATGAGTTAGCTAGCTACTGGTTTTGGTAGAAAGTAGAAACCAATGGTTTTGTTATCTTATGATAAATGATAAATAAAAGTATCTTTTTTTGAGGGATGATAAATAAAAGTATCAGAATCAAGTTCAGTGTATTCTCAATTTTTGGGACCACATGTTTATATCACAGATGTGTCACACGCTTACATTTTGTTCATTAGCATGTGCCATTTTGTGAATGTTTGGTATAAATTTCAAGCAGCTGTATGGTCCTGTCCTGGTTATTTTTAAATGCGACCGTATGAGAGAAATCCTTATAAAATACACATTAAAATATCTCAAATGCTAGTTGCTTAATGCTTAAATATTTTTTGGTACGTAGATGAAGTGATGAACATCGTTGAAACTCACTAAAATTTCATATTTAAACTTGAATGAAAGCGTTCAACTTAACAATTTTAACATTATCAATTGAACTAAGTTTTATAACATTTTAAACATAAGAAAAACAAAAATTGATTTTCGTAATGATACATATTTTCACAACCTTATGTAATTCTCATAGTCATATAAATTGCATATAAGTAATTTAATGGTGATCTGACATTATATAAAATCACTTTTGAGTGGTTATTAGTGGAGTACTTTTTTTTTTTTTTTTGAAGGAATTAGTGGAGTACTTTTTTTTCTCTCATTCATAAACCCAACCATTTAAGCTCTCCACATCCAATTTTTTTATTTTATTTTTTTATCTATGCCACATCCAATTTGGTGAATCTAACTAATAACTCTGATATCACCACATTGGTCATATTTTTAATATTTCAAATTAATAAAATGTTTTTTAAAATATATTTATTATTCATATTATTTATATTTAAAACATATTAAAATTAAATCATTTGAAGAAATAGAAACATTTATATTTTACTTTTTTTTCTTGAGAGAAATAGTTTACTTTTTAGAATTTTTTGAACTTCCCCAAAAAAAAAAAAAAATTTATGAACTTACCTTCTTAAATGAAAATATCAATTAAATTACTAAATTGAATAGATAAAAACTTTAGTAAACTTCTTATTTTCCCAAAAGATATTTTATTTTTTTAGTAAATTTCCTTCTTTCACCTCAAATTTATTAGAGTTAATAGGTCTTTACCCCTTGTAATATAGGTCATTTCTGATTTTTCCTTCTGTATTTTTTTTTATTTACCCCCCTAATAGGCCAAACAAAAACGAAAATTTCTTGAAAAAAAAATTGGTTTTTGTTTGGCCTATTAGGGGGTAAATCAAAACAATTTTTTTTTTAATCAAAAAAAAAATTTACACGGGGGAAAACCAGAAATGACCTGTATTACGTTGGAGTAAAGACATGTTAACCCAATTTATTATTTTGTTGTTGATTGACTTCATTTGGTTTACTTGTTTTTCTTTACTAATTCAAGATAAAAAAAGAACATGGGTAATACAAAGCATAGTTAGAATAATCCTGAATTTGTGAGAAATTCAAGGTTGCTATCTTCATTAATTCATCGTAATTTACATCAATATCTTTCAATTATATTGCACAATACGTGAAGAAAGATCAAAGAATAGAGTTTTTGTCAAAAAAAATAAAATCAAAGAATAGAGTTAAAAAAAATCCATGATCTCTTCTAATTAATTGGGACCCCAACAACTCAAGTACATGACTTTCCTCAAAGATTCCTCTGATTGCTTTGTCTTCTGTTGTTGTATATTAGAATTAGAAATCACAGCAGAAGAGGATGAAAGTTTCTTTGCTTGAGAAAAAGATCTGACATTGTTTTTAACATGATTTTGAACTGACTTTAGAGTATGATTCCATCTGCATATTCCTTGATCTTTCAATGCTTCCACAACTGCAACACTGCCTGCAGCTGCCCATGCTCTGCTTGTTGAACTCATCTTGACTTATATTGATTCTTGAAGTCTTTTTTTTTCTGGATATTTGGATGATAGAGAAAATGGTTTACTAGCAGTGTATCTTGTGTTTTGTTAATCTGTTAGTGATTTTCTTTTCTAGACAATGGTTTTTGTGAGTTAGAAAAATGCTAGACTATCATTCGAATGCTGGTTAAGGGGACAAAAATAAAAAAGATATGTTTAAAATTGATGAATGCAATTTTTGAAAAATTAAAAAATTGTAGTTTCAAACGGAAAAACAACTACTTTTGATTTGCACGACTCTTGTTTATATATCTTTCACTCTTCTAATCTTCTAATAATTAATATAGAAGACAATGGCTAGTTGCCACACAAGCAAGACTAATATAAAACATTTTATCTTTAAAAGGATAAATATACATTTTGAATGTTCAATGCAATTTTTCATATTCTAAAAATGTTGAATTATTTTCTCATTTTTAATGTCAATAAATATCACTTTAAAAATATCAAATTCTTTTTTCGTTTTTAACTATTTATTTCTCATGCAATTTTGCATCCTATTCTTGCGTCAACATATAGTTTTCCATTCAATGTGAGACTATTACTCACAATTAAAACACCAATAATCTTCCTCTTAAGTATGTGCCCATTCATTCATTCATTTGGGATTTCTCCTCATTAAGCGATATTTTTTTTCATTCACATACACTTGCATCATTGTTGACCCACAATATTAATAGAAATGTCTGTCTACTGTATTCTCAAGAAGACATTTAATAAAAGGAGCCGATATCGTTAGTCAAACCATAAATTTTGATACCGCAATTGGATGATCAAGGGAGCCTAAATATAGGAGAATTATCACATTTGGTTAAGAATAACCACACAAGTGAATTAGACACCATATATCACACCAAGTTGAACCAAATTGAAAATCACTATTTTTTAAGGAAATTACATATAGTACTCACGAAACTAAACATTGTTGTTATTAGAGAAATTATCTATATATTGCTCTCTCTCGTTTATTTAGTTGAAGACTATTGTTTACAGGTGGATGGACGAGATATTTGCAGCCATCAACAACCAGATATCAATTGTAACCCTAATATCATTGGCACCACTGCCCACTCTTCCTTTCGACCTCATTCAAGAAAATTTGTGTAGGCTACAAGTGATGGTGATCCTTCAACTTTGATGTGTTTTCACACAATTCACATGATTTAACAGGTAATCGATATTTAACAATCAAAAATGTAATACTTTTTGTAATAGCGATCCTTATCTATTGTATTAGCAATCATGATCGAAAGTAAAAGGAAGTCCTGGAATTCTCTTATCTCTAATTGCAAATTCACAAACATGCATCTTCGCCTGTCAACCATGCAGCACCCACATAGTGTAAGCTACTCTATGTTCTCATACTACATGCTCACGTCTTGCCCACTCCACCCTGTTTTCCGTGACCACGTAACTACCGACGTCATCACCAAGCTCATGTATCCTTCCAACAATTTTGATGAACTTTAAATTGTTGGCTCTTGCAACGGTATCTTTTGTATGGTCGACCGTAATAACACTTCTGTTTTATTATGGAATCCTTCCATTAATAAGTTCAAGGAATCACCGCTTATTGAAAAGCAAAAAATGAATTTTAAAAGGACTGATTCCAAACCAAAATTTTTCTAAGGAGTAAATCGAAAATGATCTATTTTATAGGGATGAAAACACTATTAACCCTTAAATAAAAAACTCAGAAAGGCGTGGATTGATAGATAATATTTATTTATTTAAATGTGAATATGAGAACCGACAGTTGTGATTTTTTTCTTTTTGAGCAAAGTTGTGATTTTTATTTATTTATTTTAAATTATATATACAATTGAGAAGGCAGTGTGTATACTGTGTTATATATAATCGTTGGAATTATGCTCTTCTCCCATCACGTTTTACTCGCTCCCAACCAAACTTTCCAAAATACCTTTGCGTGAGTTAACTCACGCTCTTGAGTTGACTCACACTGGGCATAACACCCGCTTGAGTTAAGTCACGCAGAATTAACACTATCGTGAATTAACTCATGCAAGAGCATTTTTGAAAGTTTGGTTGGGAATGAACAAAACATGTTGGGAGACGAGCATAATTCTAAGAATTCTTCTCTTCTTCTAGCAAGTTTCGCTTCCATCCAGCCAAACTGACCAAAATACATTTGTGCTAGTTAACTAACGCAAGTGTAAAATTAACATGACTTAAAATTTAGTTTGTTTTACACATGCGTGACTTAAGTGACGTCGCGTGAGTTAACTCACGCATGAATTAACACCTGCGTGAGTTAACTCACGCTGATATAAAACCATTCAATTTTTCACTTTTTTGCACTATCTGCATATGTGTGGGTGGAGTTAAGTCATATTAATAAAATACTATGATGCATATCATTCACTTTTCTTAGTCATTTACAACCATGCTTGACTTGAATTTAATAAAAGAAGCGATGGATTTGACAAGTCATTTACGGCCAAAGAGTATAATGAATATGTGTGACAGTGGGAGAAAAAGTGTATCGTGTATGACTTGGTTTGTTGTCATGTGCATAATAGTGCACAAAAGTGAAAAATTGAATGGTTTGCATGAGTTAACTTAAGTCACGCATGTGTGATTAAAAAAAGAAGTCACGCATGTGTAAAATAAACGAAATTTTAAGTCATGTTAATTTTACATTTGCGTTAGTTAATTAGCGCATAGATATTTTAGTCAATTTAGCTGGATGGGAGCAAAACTTGCGAGGAGGAGAATTCTAATTCTAATTGTTGGACTGTGTTTAGATCCATTAGGAAGCAGATATTCTCCCTGCCTAAATTAATTTATTAATTTTATTTGAAAATGTGTATTTTTCCGTAGACGATAACAGCCACTCATTGAGTCAAGTCAAGTAAAAATCCAAACATATTAACAATACCTGAAACCCATCTCTCAGTTTATTGCTCTTGAGCTGAAACAAAAAATACCTTTGCTCATTGTCTTTCACTTTTCATTCTTGAATTAATCTCTTACTATTTCTCTGTTTTATTAATTTTTCTTTCAGTCTTTTGCTATTTTCCCATTCCTATTGCAAAAACCAAAAAAAAGTTATCTTATATATATATATATATATATATATTCTCTGCATTTTAATTTGTTATCACTCTGTTCATTTCAAATATTGGAGTTTCTTCAACTTATAGAGAGTAGTAGGTACGCATTTATTTTTTTTCCTTCACCAATAAAGAGTAAAATTTTGCCAATTTGTGATTGAAGTTTGTTTTAATATTTTGTTGTTCTTTGCAGATCATTTACTCTGCACATCAATAGCACCAGTTGTTCCATTGATTCATAATCTAGCAGGTAAGAGGTTCATGCTATGGTAAAATGTAATATACTTAACTGAAGCTATTAATTAGAATTTGTTTTAGGATTAAATTTGTTTTGATTTCCTTTGAAATGATTGAATCTTGCTTTTGGTCACTCTAAATTATTTGCATTTGCTTAATTTCATCCCCTATAATATAAATTTGCAATTTTTACTACCGATCATTATGCAACATTTGTTAATTTTTGTGTCCATGGAAAGTCATGTAGACTGTAGTCGTCTAAACCAATACTTTTGGTGGTAAAATGTTAGCACATGACTACCATAAAACATTTTGTTGAACACTAAAATGTTTTATATTGTATTTATTATGAGTTCAGTGTAAAACGCAGGAAAATAATTATGCAAGAACCAAAACAAAAATTAGCACATTTCATTTAACATAGGATAAAAACAATACTTTTAATTCATTTTACATAGGATAGGATAAAAACAATACTGTCCCCGTGAGCATAGCTCAGTTGGCAGGGACATGCATTATTATATGCAGGGGCCGGGGTTCGAACCTCGGACACCCGACTTATTCATCGTGAATTCTAGCCACTAGGCTACTTGACCAAAAAAAAAACACTTTTAAAACATGAAGGGATGATGAAAATCATTTATCTGTGGACACAAAAACTAAAAATCGATATTTTTATAGAGATGAAAAATATATATAATCTTTTTATTAAAAAACAGTTCTTTAATTTTGATTGGTTATACATGATTGTTATGAAATTCAATTTGCACAATCTACCTTCATTATTGAATTTTATTTGGCTAATTATTTTTTTTAATTCTAACCAAAGCATATGTTCTATTTAATAATTAGAGTTTTTGGTGGAAAATAAGAGTAGCGTGTTAGTCTTCTCACATTTTCAAATGTTGCCCTTGTTTCTTTTGCCCTCAACTATAAACAGCATCTTTTACTTTCAGATTTTGCCTCAAGTCACAAGGAAGACGAGAAGAAAAGAAAATCAATGGAAATTTTAACTTCCGTTGTTGCAAAAATAGCAGAATATACCGTTGTGCCTATTGGACGTCAAGCAAGTTACTTGATATTCTACAAAGGTTACTTCAAGACGTTAATGGAGCATGTTGAAAGCCTTCAGGCTGCAAGAGAAAGAATGATCCATTCAGTTGACAGAGAAAGGGGAAATGGTAAAGAAATTGAAAAGGATGTTTTGAATTGGTTAGAGAAAGTGAATGGGGTCATTGAAAAGGCAAATGGGCTTCAAAACGATCCTCGTCGTGCCAATGTAAGGTGCTCAGCATGGCCGTTTCCCAACTTGATTTTACGCCATCAACTTAGTAGGAAAGCCACAAAAATTACAAAAGATGTTGTTAGAGTTCAAGGAAAAGGGATTTTTGATCAAGTTGGTTACCTTCCCCCTTTAGATGTAGTAGCCTCCTCCTCAACAAGAGATGGTGAAAAGTACGACACAAGGGAGTTGCTTAAGGAGGACATTGTGAAGGCTTTAACAGATCTTAATTCACACAACATTGGAGTTTATGGGTTGGGTGGGGTGGGTAAGACCACTCTGGTGGAGAAAGTTGCTCAAATAGCCAAGGAACATAAATTGTTCGATAAAGTGGTTAAGGCAGAAGTATCGAAAAATCCAGACATTAAAAGAATTCAAGGGGAGATTGCAGATTTCTTGGGTCTGCGATTCGAAGAGGAGACTATTCTTGGCAGAGCACAACGCCTAAGACAAAGAATCAAGCTGGAGAACAGTATCCTTATCATTCTAGATAACATATGGACCATACTTGATTTGAAAACAGTGGGGATTCCATTTAGTAATGAACATAATGGTTGCAAATTGTTGATGACATGCAGAAATCAAGAAGTGTTGCTGCAAATGGATGTTCCAAAGGATTTCACTTTCAAAGTTGAACTTATGAGTGAAAAGGAGACATGGAGCTTATTTCAATTTATGGTAGGGGATGCAGTTAAAGATAGCAATTTGAAAGATGTACCGTTCCAAGTGGCCCAAAAATGTGCAGGTTTGCCTCTTAGGGTAGTGACAGTAGCGTGTGCAATGAAAAATAAGAAGGATGTTCAATCTTGGAAAGATGCATTAAGGAAATTACAAAGTAATGATCATACAGAGATGGACTCGGGAACTTATTCTGCTTTGGAATTGAGTTACAACTCATTGGAGAGTGATGAAATGAGGGCTCTCTTCTTGCTTTTTGCATTACCGTTAGGTGAAAACATAGAGTACTTTCTCAAAGTTGCAATGGGGTTGGACATATTGAAGCATATTAATGTCATGGATGATGCAAGAAACAGACTTTACACAATAATCAAATCTTTGGAGGCAAGATGTCTTTTGCTTGAAGTTAAAACAGACGGAAATATCCAAATGCACGACTTTGTTCGTGATTTTGCTATCTCCGTAGCACGTAGGGACAAACATGTACTTCTAAGAGAACAATCTGATAAGGAATGGCCAACCAAGGATTTTTTGAAAAGGTGCACGCAGATCGTTCTAGATAGGTGTGATATGCACGAGATTCTTCAAACGATTGATTGTCCAAACATTAAGCTTTTCACTTTGTTCAGTAAGAATCAATCTTTAGAAATCCCTGATACTTTTTTTAAGGGTATGAGAAGCCTTAGAGTGCTAGATTTAACATACTTGAACTTGTCATCATTACCCACATCATTTAGGTTGCTAACAGACCTTCAAACATTATTTTTGGATTTTTGCATTTTGGAAAATATGGATGCAATAGAAGCTTTGCAAAATTTAAAAATTCTTAGACTCGGGAAATCTTCAATGATCAAGTTGCCAAGAGAAATAGAGAAATTGACACAATTAAAAATGCTTGATTTGAGCCATTCAGGAATAGAGGTGGTCCCACCCAACATCATATCAAGTTTAACTAAATTGGAGGAGTTGTACATGGGAAATACCTCTTTTAATTGGAAAGATGTGAATTCAACTGTTCAAAATGAAAATGCTAGTCTTGCCGAGCTTCGAAAACTAACCAACTTGACAGCTCTAGAATTACAAGTTCGTGAGACTTGGATGTTGCCAAGGGACTTGCAATTGATGTTTGAGAAGCTGGAAAGATATAAAATAGCTATCGGAGATGTATGGGACTGGTCTGACATTAAGGATGGAACCTTGAAAACATTGATGCTCAAACTTGGTACAAACATACATTTGGAGCACGGAATTAAAACATTGGTTAAATGTGTTGAGAATTTGTACTTGGATGATGTAGATGGAATTCAAAATGTGCTTTATCAACTAAATGGGGAAGGATTTCCATTTCTGAAACATCTTCACCTCCAAAATAATGCAAACTTGAAGCACATTGTTGACTCTAAAGAGAGGAATCAAATCCATGTGTCTTTTCCCATCTTGGAAACACTAGTACTTCTTAATCTTAAAAACTTGGTGCACGTTTGTCATGGTAAACCTTCAATTACTTCTTTTGGAAATCTCAGTGTTATCAAAGTCAAAAATTGCGTCCAATTAAAATATCTATTCTCCTATGAAATGGTTAAAGAACTTTCCCACATTTCTAAGATTGAAGTTTCCGAGTGCAATTCTATGAAGGAAATGGTGTTCCGAGACAACAAATCAAGTGCAAATAATGATATCACTGATGAAAAAATTGAGTTTCTTCTATTGCGTTCTTTAACTTTAGAACATTTGGAGACACTTGATAATTTCGCCTCTGATTATTTGACACATCATAGAAGTAAGGAAAAGTATCAAGGTCTAGAGCCATATGCTTCTACTACACCATTTTTCAATGCTCAGGTATGTTATTTTGTTTTTAGCTTCTTTAGACACAAATGATATAAATTGGTACGTTTAGTGAAGAAAAAAAACAAGTGAGTAAATAAACAAGATTAATATTTTCTGTTCAAAAAACTATAATGCTTATTTTTTCCACGAAACTACAATAGATGTGATAATAAAAGTCATTTAAAAAATTATAAGTATACTATTAGTTATAAGTTTGTTTTTATTCTTAAAAAATATTTAAATAGATTCTTGTATTTGAAGACTTCATACTGTTTCATAGTTATTACTTTTTAATTTTACTATTAGTTACACGTTGTTTCAATATTTCATATTATAAGACTAATGATTTCTGTCGATTTGTTTTTTATGTAGGTTGCATTTCCTAATTTGGATACCCTTAAATTGAGCTCACTTCTCAATTTGAATCAAATTTGGGATGACAATCATCAATCTATGTGCAACTTGACTAGCTTGATTGTCGATAATTGTGTTCGATTGAAGTATTTATTCCTCTCTACTTTGGTTGAAAGTTTTATGAACCTCAAACACCTTGAAATAAGTAATTGTCCTATGATGGAGGAGATAATAGCTAAAAAAGACAGAAACAATGCATTGAAAGAGGTATGGTAATTCTACTATCTCCCGCTTGCAATTTAAATAATTATTTATACTGATGGTGGTTATTCATGAATTCATAGGTTCATTTTTTGAAATTAGAAAAAATCATACTGAAGGATATGGACAACTTGAAGACAATATGGCATTACCAATTTAAAACATTGAAGATGTTGCAAGTGAACAATTGCAAGAAAATTGTGGTGGTTTTTCCTTCTTCATTGCAAAAAACATATAATGAGCTAGAAAAGTTGGAGGTTAGAAATTGTGCTTTAGTTGAAGAGATATTTGAATTGACTTTGAATGAAAATAACAATGAAGAGGATACATCACATTTGAAAGAAGTTACTTTAAATGGATTGTGGGAGTTGAAAAAGATATGGAGTGAAGATCCTGAAGGAATTTTTAGTTTTCAAAATCTAATAAATGTACAACTAGATGGTTGTAGAAGCTTGGAATATCTATTACCATTCTCCGTAGCCACTCGTTGCTCACATCTCAAGGAACTTCGTATACAATCTTGTGCAAACATGAAGGAAATTGTTGCAGAGGAGAAAGAATCTAGCGCGAATGCAGCTCCCACATTTGAGTTTAATCAACTGAGTACTTTATTGCTTTGGAACTTACATAAACTCAATGGTTTCTATGCTAGAAATCATACTCTGCTATGTCCATGTTTGAATAAAATTCATGTTGCCGATTGTACAAAGTTGAATTTGTTCAGAACTCTATCTACAAAAAACTCAAATTTTCAAGATGATAAAGACTCTGTTTCAACGAAACAACCACTTTTCATTGCCGAAGAGGTATGCATAAAATTAAATACTCTGCATGACTTGACTTGTCTGTGTGTGTTTTTTTTTATTTTAAAGCTGGTGTTATTCTTTTGAAATACCAAACAATTATTACATTTGTATTTATTTATAAATTTGGAACAATTTAAGACAACCCAAAACTTTTTAAAATGTTTAATTCTTTTACATTTGTATTCTTTTAGTCAATAGTCATTATCGTTTAACTAAATAATCAGATGTTTAATTCTTTAACATTGTTGTTTAAATATGACTTAGGTGATTCCAAACTTGGAGTTGTTGATGATGGTACAGGAAGATGCTGACATGATATTGCAAACCCAAAACTCAAGTGTCCTCTTTAGCAAAATGACATGTATTGGCTTGAGTAGCTATGACACTGAAGATGCTAGCTTTCCTTATTGGTTTCTTGAAAATGTGCATACTCTTGAAGAACTAATTGTTGAGCAGAGTTGCTTCAAGAAGATATTCTGCGATAAAGGAGAAATAAGTGAGAAGACTCGTACACATATAAAAACACTCACATTGAGTGCATTACCTGAACTTCAACATATATGTGAGGAAGGATTCCAAATTGACCCAGTTCTTGAGTTCCTTGAATGCTTAAATGTTTTTAGTTGTCCTAGTTTGACAAATTTGATGCCTTCCTCTGTCACCCTTAATCATCTGACGCAGTTGGAAATAATAAAATGCAATGGGCTAAAATATATATTCACAACTCCTACGGCGCGAAGTTTGGACAAACTCATACTGCTGAAGATAGAAGACTGCAATTCCCTTGAAGAAATAATTACTGGAGTAGAAAATGTTGACATTGCTTTTATAAGTTTACAAATTTTAAAATTGGAATGTTTGCCCAGAATCATCAAATTTTGCTCTAGCAAGTGTTTCATGAAGTTTCCATTGTTGGAGAATGTAATTGTGAGGGAATGTCCTCGCATGAAGACTTTTTCAACGGGAAGCACAAGTACACCAATTCTACAAAAAGTTAAAATTGCAGAAAATAATCCAAAATGGCTTTGGAAGGGAAACTTAAACGATACAATATACAACATGTTTAAAGATAAGGTATGTTTATTTACCACTTTACTTCTTGTGCAACAATATAATGATTTGGGTTTCTATTTTCTTTTGTTTTCTTTGGATGAATAATAGTTGATTTTTAATTTACAATGTTAGGAACTTTGTGGAAAAACAACTATTTGGAGATTTTTAAAGTATATCACAATATACTAGCGTTAGCTCGTCCAACACTAGTATATATAAAGCATTTCAATTGAACTACCAGCGTTACCACTTGTACATGCATTATATTTTTACTACTACGTTTGTTTGAACTAACTCGCAATACAATTGTTTTTACAGGTGGCATTTGGTAGTTTCAAGCATTTGAAACTATCTGAATATCCCGAGTTAAAAGACTTGTGGTATGGTCAGCTTGAGCAAAACACATTTAAGAGTTTGAAGTATCTAGTGGTTAATAAATGTGATTTTTTATCCGATGTTCTCTTTCAACCTAACTTGCTAGAAGTGCTGATAAACCTGGAAGAATTAGATGTGGAGGATTGTAATTCATTAGAAGCAGTTTTTGATTTGAAAGGTGAATTTGCAGAAGAAATTGTTGAGCGGAATTCTACTCAATTGAAGAAATTAAAACTATCTAATCTTCCAAAATTGAAGCATGTATGGAAGGAGGATCCACATTACACTATTAGGTTTCAAAATATAAACGATGTATCTGTTAAGGAATGTGAAAGCTTGATAAGCCTCTTTCCATTCTCAGTGGCTAGAGATATAATGCAACTTCAAAGTCTGAAAGTAAGTAACTGTGGGATTCAAGAAATCGTTGCCAAGGACGAAGGAACATGTGAGATAGTTAAGTTTGTGTTTCCTCATTTAACATCCATCACACTTGAAGATTTGCCCAAACTTAAGACATTCTTTGTTGGGGCCCATTCTCTTCAATGTAAATCTTTGAAAACAATCAAGTTGTTCGGATGTCCAAGAATAGATCTATTTAAGGAAGAACCTTTGAGACAACAAGAAAGCTCAAGAAATGATGAGCTCAATATCTCAAAATATCAACCTCTTTTTGGGATTGAAGAGGTATGGGTAGCGTTAAATATCATCCTTGCTCCAAATATACATGTACAAATTTGAGCTGTTTTTCAATGTTTGTTAATTTGAAAATAAATTATTCAACATGTCTATTATAATTGATAATTAACTTGAGTTATTATTCTGTTATCACAAATAGAACATTTTTTATTGTTTTATAAATATAGAAGCAAAAGGTTTTATTTTGATTTAGTTTTTGCAACAGGTACTTGCTAATGTGGAGAATTTGAACTTGAACAGTAAAGATTTTGGCATGATATTGCAGAGCCAGTATTCAGGGGTTCAGTTCAACAACATCAGACACATTGCTGTGTGTGAGTTCTACAATGAAGAATCTACTTTTCCATATTGGTTCTTGAAAAATGTTCCTAATTCCGAAAGCTTGTTGGTCCAGTGGAGTTCCTTCACGGAGATATTCCACGGCGAACAAATCATTAGAACTGAAAAGGAAACTCAAATTAGCCCGCAACTCAAACAGTTGAACTTATGGCACCTGAGCAAGCTTCAATGTATATGCAAAGAAGGATTTCAAATGGACCCCGTTCTACATTTTCTTGAAAGATTAATTGTTTCTAAGTGTTCCAGTCTGACAAAGTTGGTTCCATCCTCTGTTACATTCAGTTACATGACCTATTTAGAGGTAACAAACTGCAATGGGTTGAAAAATTTGATAACACACTCAACAGCAAAGAGCCTTATCAAACTCACAACAATTAAGATTAAAATGTGTAATTGGCTTGAGGATATAGTGAACGGTAAAGAAGATGAGACAAACGAGATTGCATTTTGCAGTTTACAATATCTAGAACTAATTTCTTTACAAAGGCTTTGTCGATTTTGCTCATGCCCATGCCCCATTAAGTTTCCGTTGCTGGAAGCTGTAGTTGTCAAAGAATGTCCTCGAATGGAACTTTTTTCATTGGGAGTTACCAACACAACAAGTCTTCAAAATGTACAAACTGATGACGGAAATCATTGGGAGGGTGACCTCAATGTAACCGTAAAGAAATTGTTTGATGACAAGGTATGTTTTACTTCACACTATATTTTACTACTACTTTTGTGTGAACTAGCATGAAATACAATTGTTTTTGCAGGTGGGATTTGGTAGTTTCAAGCATTTAAAACTATCTGAATATCCCGAGTTAAAAGAGTTGTGGTATGGTCGACTTGAGCATAAAGCATTTAGGAGTTTGAAGTATCTAGTGGTCCATAAATGTGATTTTTTATCTGATGTGCTCCTTCAACCTAACTTGTTAGAAGTACTGATGAACTTGGAAGAATTAGAGGTCGAAGATTGTAATTCATTAGAAGCAGTTTTTGATTTGAGAGGTGAATCTCCGAAAGAAGTTGTTGTGCAAAATTCTAGTCAATTGAAGAAATTAAAACTATCTAATCTTCCAAAACTGAAGCATGTATGGAAAGAGGACCTACATTACACTATGAGGTTTCAAAATTTAAGTGATGTATCTGTTGTGGGATGTGAAAACTTGATAAGCCTCTTTCCACTCTCACTGGCTAAAGATATGACGCAACTTCAAAGTCTTCTAGTGAGTAACTGTGGGATTGAAGAAATTGTTGCCAAGGAAGAAGGAACAGATGAAATGGTTAAATTTGTGTTTCCTCATTTGACATCCATTAAACTTAATTTCTTGACCAAACTTAAGGCATTCTTTGTTGGAGTTCATTCTCTTCAATGTAAATCATTGAAAATGATCCAGTTGTTTGGATGTCCAAAAATAGAGCTATTTAAAGCAGAACCTTTGATACAACAAGAAAGCTCCACAAATGATAAGGTCAATATATCTCAATATCAACCTCTTTTTGTGATTGAAGAGGTACGGATAGCGTTAAATATCTTACTTGCTCTAAATATACATGCACACGTTTTAACTCTTTCAATGTTCTGTTAATCTGAAGATAAATTATTCAGTATTTCTTTTTATAATTAATAATTTACTTTGGAGTTATTATTCTACTTACTACAAATAGAACATTTTTAATTGTTTTAAAATTTTTGAAGCAGAATGTTTTGTTTAAATATAGTTTTTGCAACAGGTACTTGCCAATGTGGAGAGTTTGTCCTTGAACAATAAAGATTTTCTCATGATATTGCAGAGCCAATTTTCAGGGGTTCAATTAAACAACCTGAAACACATTACTGTGTGCGGAATCTACAATGACGAAGCTAATTTTCCACATTGGTTCCTGAAAAATGTTCCTAATTCAGTAAGCTTGTTAGTCGAATGGTGTTTATTCACAGAGATATTCCAAGGCGAACAAATCATAAGAACAAAAAACGAAACTCAAATTAGCCCACGATTTAGCGAGTTGAAATTACGGAACCTGACCAAGCTTCGATGTATATGCAAAGAAGGATTTCAAATGGACCCTGTTCTACAGTTTCTTGAAAGCATTTATGTTTATCAGTGTTCCAGTCTGACAAAGTTGGTTCCATCCTCAGTTACCTTTAGTTACATGACCTATTTGGAGGTAACAAATTGCAATGGGTTGATAAATTTGATTACACACTCAACAGCAAAGAGTCTTGTCAAACTCACAACAATGAAGATTAAAATGTGTAATTGGCTTGAGGATATACTGAACGGTAAAGAAGATGAGACAAACGAGATTGTATTTTGCAGTTTACAAACTCTAGAACTAATTTCTTTAGAAAGACTCAGTCGATTTTGCTCATGCCCATGCCCCATTATGTTCCCGTTGCTGGAAGTTGTAGTCATCAAAGAATGTCCTCGAATGGAACTTTTTTCATTGGGAGTGGCCAACACAGAAAATCTTCATAATGTAGAAACTGATGAAGGAAATCATTGGGAGGGTGACGCCAACCGAACCGTAAAGAAACTATTTGATGACAAGGTATGTTTTACTTTCATCCACCAATTTATTTGCTTTGGGATAGTTTAAGACTATCTATCTAATTTTCTATTAAAGAAGTGAAAAATTAGATAAATATTCTGATTTGATAAGAATATACAAATTCTTCAAACTCTTCGGCAAATTCTTCCTGTTGCTTTGGTTTTGCAGTTCTAGAGCAAATTTATATTTCTCCTTTGAAGAAGAAACTTTTCATTTTGTGATCAAGTTTTCAAATCGAAGTGATGAAGAACGAAAGTTACCTAGATGAGAAAAGTATGAGATTTTTAGTGAAATATACCTTTTTAAAAATTTAGTGGGAAGTAAGAAAAAATATTAAGATTGAAGGAGATGAAAATTGTTAAAAAGTGCAACAGAGAATGGTGATGTGTGTGAAAGACAGAGATGACGACTAAAGTTTTTGACTAATTAAAGCAATTTTGATTTGTCTTTTGATTTATTCTTTTGAATGATCAGGTTGCATTTAGTAAATTCAAGTACTTAGCCTTGTCTGACTATCCTGAGCTAAAGAATTTGTGGTATGGTCAACTTCATCACAACGTGTTCTGCAATTTGAAACATCTTGTGGTGGAAAGGTGTGATTTTTTATCACATGTACTTTTTCCATCAAATGTAATGCAAGTGCTACAGACATTGGAAGAACTAGAAGTAAAAGATTGTGATTCATTAGAAGCAGTGTTTGATGTGAAAGGTTTGAAGTCACAAGAAATAATGATTAAACGAAGCACTCAATTGAAAAGTCTAACTTTGTCTAGCTTACCCAAATTAAAACACGTATGGAACGAGGATCCTCGTGAAATTATCAGCTTTGGAAACTTATGCAAGGTGGATGTTTCTATGTGCCAAAGCTTGTTATATATCTTTCCATATTCACTATGTCTAGATCTTGGACATCTTGAAATGCTTAAGTTAATGTCTTGCGGAGTCAAGGAAATTGTTGCAATGGAAGAAGCTGGATCAATGGAGATTAATTTTAATTTTCCCCAATTGAAAGTTATGATGTTGTATCATTTGACAAATCTTAAGAGTTTCTATCAAGGAAAGCATACTTTAGATTGCCCTTCATTGAAGACTTTGAATGTATATTGTTGTGAAGCATTAAGAATGTTTTCTTTCGACAATTCAGACTTGCAACAACCTTACTCGATTGATGAAAATCAGGACATGCTAGTTCAACAAGCTATGTTTTGCATTGAAAAGGTAAATGCCACCATTCCTTGTTTTTCTTTATTTGTCCATGTAATAATACGTTAGTATTTATTTTTATTTTGGATGTTTATTTTTCAGTTGAGCCCCAACCTGGAGGATTTGGCAGTAAATGGCGCAGATATGTTGGGGATATTGAATGGTTATTGTCAAAAAAATATCTTTCATGAAGTCAAATTTCTTCGTTTACAATGCTTCGATGAAACTCCAACTATTCTTCTGAATGATTTCCATACAATATTTCCTAATCTTGAAACATTTCAAGTGCGTAATAGTTCTTTTGAAACATTGTTTCCTACTAAAGAAACCACAGGTTATCTCAGTATGCAAATGTTAAATCAAATAAGAATGTTGATTCTTTTTGATTTGGAAAAGCTCAAGCACGTCTGGCAGGAAGACTTTCCATTGGATCATCCTCTGCTACAACATCTTGAAAACTTATATGTAGTGAATTGTCCAAGTTTGATAAGCTTGGTACCATCGTCGACATCTTTCACAAATTTAACCTCTTTGGAAGTGGACAACTGCAAAGAGCTGATCTATTTGATAACATCTTCAACAGCGAAAAGCTTAGTTCAACTCCAAACATTAAAAATAAAGAATTGTGAGAAGATGTTGGATGTCGTGAAGATTGATGATGAAAAAGCAGAGGAAAACATCATATTTGAAAATTTGGAATACTTGGAATTTTCTTCGTTGTCAAGTTTGAGAAGCTTCTGCTATGGGAAACAAGCATTCATTTTCCCATCTTTGTACAGTTTCATCGTTATAGGATCTCCTCAAATGAAGATCTTCTCATCTGCACTCACAGTAGCACCATGCCTCACAAAAATTAATATGGGAGAAGAAAATATGCGATGGAAAGGTGATCTTAACACAACTATTGAACAAATGTTCATAGAAAAGGTACACAATATTTATGAAAATTGTTTACTTTTTGTATGCTAATGAAACTGAAATGAAGTATGCTATAGATCAATTTGTGATAAATGCTTCAGAATGTTATAATTTTTGGTGAAAATTATCCACTGACAAATTACATTTTCTGAACTATTCTAGGCTAGAACATGCTGTGAACTATAGTGCTTACAGTTTAGTGATTTACTGATATGATAAGAACCTACACACATAATCACTGGTTTGATTCCCTTTGAAAGAATACTGAAAATATATTAGGAAAAATTCCAAGTTTTCACTTGTTTGTTGTGACTTCATGTCAGCTCAGGTGTCATATTTTAAGGCAGTTGTGATTTGAAGTAATATTAATAGGAGTTTGCATGATGCATTCTTTTCTATGTTTTGAAATCCCTTGTCTTTTGTAACTGTGCATAATGCATCTCTAATATAATATAATCTCTGTAACTGAAGTTTGGTTACATTAAATTAGTCATTGTATAAACATTGTGTAATTGTGTTTTTTGGTGTGGTTTTAAGATGAAGATGAAAGCAATATTGAGAAAGAAGGATTGACTAATGCAGCTGGTCAAGAAGATTGTTGACAAGGGGTTTATTGACATACCAATATATCAATAAACGCTACCATTTTCCATTTATCAAAATTTACATCAATATGTCACAATAGTGGACAATTAATTTTGGATACTATACTACAGTGATCACTATGACTCTAATTGTTGGGACCCCAACAGCTTAAGTACATTACTGTCCTCAAAGATTCCTCTGATTGCTTTGCTTCTTGTTCCTTTAATCTACTAGAAACGATAGCATAAGAATTAGAGGTAGAAATCTTGTTTGCTTGAGACAAAGATCTCAAATGATGTGTAACATGATGTTGAGCTGATCTTATAGCACAATTCCACCTGCATAAGCCTTGATCTTTTAAGGCTTCCACAACTCCAACACTGGCTGCAACTGTCCAAACTCTGATTGATGAACTCATGTTGAATAAATAAAAATTCTGCTTGAAAAAAGTGTAATTTGTAGGAAATTGAAGAAGTTTCTCTAGCTTGATTTTGTTTTGATTGATTGTGCAATTGAGTGAGGATGTTATTTATATACTCTGTTAAGTGATTGTGTGCGAAGGTTTCTAAATAGAGGAAACCGGCCAAAAGTTTGGGAAAACCAGTGGCATGATGAGGTAGCTAGCTATTGGTTTTGGTGGAAACCAATGGTTTTGTTATCTTGTGAATAAATGATAAATAAAAGTGTCAGAATCAAGTTCAGTGTATTCTCAATTTTTGGGACCACATGTCTATATCACAGATGTGTCACACACACACTTGCATTTTGTTCATTTGTATGTGCCGTTTTGTGAATGTTTAGTGTAAATTTCAAACAGCTGTATGTTCCATTAATGAAGTATAAGTTGTATTAAAAGAATTATGCGTTATTTAGCAAAAAAACTAATGAAGATTAATCACTCGAGGAAATTTGCATATGACATCTTGTTACGACCTTATTTTTACTCCACTTACAAAATTACTCATGTGCGTTAATTTTGATTGATTGATGGATAAATTACTCATAATTGTTTAATGATAGTTTTTAAAAAATCACACATACATATAATTTATGAAAATGAGTAAGTTGTTGATGGCAGGACTTCCCATATTTTGATAAATTTTACGAAAATTATACTTACTTGGTATAATTTAATTGAAAAAATATACTACTTTTCTAAATAAAATCTCAATGCTAGTTGTTTAAGACACACTTGGTTGTTTGATTTGTAGACAAAGTGATGAACATCATTGAAACCCACACTAAAATTTCATATTCAAACTCGAATAAAAATGTTCAGTTTAACAATTTTAACATTATCAATTGAGCTAGATTTTACAGAAAAAACATTTTAAACATATGAAAAACAAAAATTGATTTTCATACTTATCATTGGTATCAAATTTTCACAACCTTATGTATTTCTCATAGTCATAAAAAAAGAACATGGGTAATACAAAGCATAGTTAGAATAATCCTGAATTTGTGAGAAATTCAAGGTTGCTATCTTCATTAATTCATCATAATTTACAATCTCTTTCAATATTGCACAATATGTGAAGAAAGATCAAAGAATAGAGTTAAAATTTGTTCCATGATCTCTTCTAATTAATTGGGACCCCAACAACTCAAGTACATGACCTTCCTCAAAGATTCCTCTGATTGCTTTGCATTCTCTTTTTGTCTCTTAGAAGAATTAGAAACCATAGCAGAAGAAGATGAAAATTTCTTTGCATGAGAAAACGATCTGACATTATTTTTCACATGATTTTGAAGTGACTTTAGGGTATGATTCCATCTACAAATTCCTTGATCCTTCAATGCTTCCACAACTGCAACACTGCCTGCAGCAACCCATGCTCTGCTTGTTGAACTCATTTTGTCTAATGATTCTTGAAATTCAAGTGATTTTGTAGCTATTTAGATGACAAAGCAAAGAAAATTGATTACTAGTAGTGCGTATCTTGTGTTTTGGTTGGTTGATGAAGAAGAGTGAATGAGGTTGTTATATATAAGAAGCTTTGAGATGCTAAAGTTAAGAGGCTAATGAAGTGCCCAAAGAATGGGAAAATACCAGGTGCTGAAAGCTGTTACTCTGTTAGTGGTTTTCAAGACAATGGTTTTTGTGAGTTAGATAATTAAATACATAAAATATTTTTTTAACCTCTTTTTATATAAAAACAAAAATGATATTTGAACACTTTTATTCTCAAATACTTATTCAATACTCCTTCTATTCCGCAATAGATGACTCATTTGAAAATATGTAATTTTGACCTAACTTACTTTGACCATATTTTTCTACTAATATACAAAGATAAATAATATCATATAAAATGTCGTTAGATTTGTCTCGATGAGTATT
>Ga0315914_1001386_pt1 | contig 35900 bp, 16 predicted proteins | sample MpolenodulesMG_FD_203920 | JGI IMG/M metagenome (GOLD analysis project Ga0315914, IMG submission 203920) | Medicago polymorpha root nodule microbial communities from Los Angeles, California, United States - elongated nodules | ecosystem: Host-associated > Plants > Roots > Nodule | place: USA...
TATATATATATATATATATATAAACACATACATATATTGGGTTTAGGCCATGTGTTATGTTGGCCAGCACTCATATAACAAATTTTTAATATATGTTTATTATTGACTTCATATGTTCATGCATGCAGCTGGTCAACCATCTAATACCAGATGACGTACTCAAAACGGTTTTGAATGGAATTTCTAATTACTTTGATCCAACAACGATTGATGAGAGATGAATCTACAGTAAAAAGGGTCCATCAGATAAAATCCGATGGGACCTAAATGCCAATAATGGGGAAAATAGAGAATATCTGAAAGTTATTGCACATCCTGATAAAGCTCCTTCCAACCCTACAACTCTCAGGTATATAGGACTAAAACAGGCAGCTTTTAATTTAAACAGAAATATTTTGTTACATTATGAAATCACAGACATTTACACGCATAATTTTAATTAAAATTAATTTTTTTTAAATTTATTGTTCATATTTTACATGCGTTAGCGCAATAAAAATAGCGAATAAACCAGTACCGAATATTTGTTTGAAAACTAGTATTATAAAACAATTATAAATAGAAAAATGTTAAAAATGTATTTTAATTAGTTTTGGAATTTCTTTAATTAAGTTGTAGATTTAAATTTAAATTTAAAATAAAAAAAGAGTTGTTAAAGGTCGATAGATTTATATATATTAGAAAATGTCCGAGCAAAGTAGCTATGGGATAATAAGCTTTGAAATTTCCATTATATAATAAGATATTCCATTAATAATTTCACTGTACTTTTGGTCGTTTTGTGCATCAGTAAAACTATAGAAGAATATTACAAAGAAATGAGAAAGATTGTTGCTGAGCTAGCAAGAGCTGTGTCAAAAAACTTAGGGTTTGATGAAAACTACATAGAAAACGCATTCAACATGAAGTCAGGGTTTGATGTAATGGCCATGAATCTTTATCCACCCAATTCTAAATCCAAGAGTGATATTGGCATCCCTAACCACACTGATCCTGGCTTTGTTGTCACCCTAGTGCAAGATGTAAATGGGGGTCTCCAAATCCTATCACATAAAGGCAAGTGGATTAATGTTCATATTCCTCATCATGCTATACTAATCCAGCTTGGTGATCATCTTGAGGTACTTCTTATTAAAATTATTTTCCTATGCCTACATTAAGACTGTGTTTGGTAAGATCAATTTACAAGTTTATAGCTGTTTTTTATTGGGCTAATAATGTTTTTTGATAAGCTACCTTAAGCCGCGGTTGGACTTATGCTTTCAGTAAATTTTACCATTGTGATTTTAATTGAAAAAAATTAAGCATTAACTAAAATAACCTTTATGTCATTTTATACTTAGTACCTAGTTTAACAGGTAATTTAACAAAATAATTCCTAATTGATAACAATTTGGATTTGAATATTCTAAAATTAGCAATTCAGTTTAAAGTGTAAGATGAGTAATATCATTCGATTGTATATGAACAACCATTGTTTGATATTATATACACGTACATCATTTAAAAAAAAAGGAAAATGTTTAGGCACGTGTTAAGGTGTTAAAGATAGAAATTATGTATTGAAAATTGTGTTAATGTATTTTTTTAACTTTTGATAGTTATTTTTTTTTTCAATAAATATTTATGGTTTGTAAAAACCTTATCATATGCCCTTAAAGCACATGTTAGCATGACCCTAAAAAAAAAATACTAACACAACAATTATCAAAATTACATCCTCTATATAAAATATTACTAAAAAAAAAGTGTAAAATCCAATAAATTTCATATTTCAAATAATATTTCTCCACTACTAGAAAAAGCAAAATCAGCGAGGGAAATTAGTGACGAAAAAAATGAAATTCCTCACAAATTCTTTGGTCACAAAATTTAATGACGGAATTAGAGAGGGATTTCACGTTTTCCCTCACTAAATATCCCTCACTAGTTTTTGTTTTTTTAGTAGTGCTCCCTCCTCATTATTATCTTTTTTGATTGTAGATTTTAACTAATGGGAAATATAAGAGTCATGTGCACCGAGTTATTGTTAACAACAACAAGATGCAAAGGATCTCTGTTGTTACTCTTCATGGACCTTCGTTAGATAAATTCATTACCCCAGCTACAGAATTTGTTGTTGATGACAATCCAATGAATTACATTGGAATGACATAACAAGAATCCTTGGAAGCAAATGGTGGCAATGTGATTGATGTGGAGTCATCACTTGAGCAAATTAAACTAGTCTAGTTATCTAGTTAATGTTATAATAATTCAAAGAAGTAATTAATACACTTCTATTACACTCTTATATATTGATTAGAATTCAAATGGATCTCATCATTTTAATAATATATTACACTATATTATGTGGATATCATATGGCTTTCATGCGATTCATAAAGAATTTTATTTGGAACAAGAGATCATGTTGAATAGAGTGTTGTGTGTAAGTGTGAGTTATATGTCTCACATCGGATAGAAAAGTAAAGGTTGAACACCTTATAAATAAGAGGACCCATAAACCCATTGCCTTAAGGATTTAGTTAAGAGTGTGGCGTCTCTCTTGCTTGTGCGGTTGCTCTAACCTCGATGTGGACGGTCCCTCAGGGCGCACGGCCATGCTTCAAATGGCGCACATTCGTGCTTGCCTTTCCAACTTTTGACAATCCAAAGTGTTCAGAGGGGCGCATAGTCGTGTGTGTTTCTACGGTGTTGGGGCGCACGACCGTGCTGCTGCTTTATGGCTTTTTCATTGATATTATTTCTCTTTCTTGCCTCTTTATCCTTGTTGTTGATCCAGGTACATTGTTCTTCAAATTTTTGTTTCTAAAAACAAAAACTAATGCTTTGTAGTAAAATACATCTAAAATAGAACTAAAACAACTTAAATGGTGATAGGGATCGCCTTGTTTCAAACTCCTTCCTGCAATAAATATTTTTTTTAAACATTCTCTTATATATAAATTAAAACTCAAGTTAATCGTCATTTAAAAATATATTCCACTAAATTATATGGATTTCACTTGAACTTGATGCGACTCATACAAAATTTAATTGAAAGATGTGATCTGTTGAAGAGAGGGAGAGTAAGTTGCTCCTCTCTCTCACCCCATAAAAGTAAATAATGTTTGACTTGGTTTGTAAAATCAATGTTTTACTTAGATCTGTTAAATAACTTAAATTTAAGGGTATGTACAACGACTAGAATATGAAAACACACAAGTAACCATTTAAAACATTTTAATCTTACCAAATCTTCTACGCTACATCATCTTACTTGGGCACACATGTTAAGAAATTGAGAATATCCACAATTGTTAAACTTTCACATACAGGTTAGAAAAAAAGGTTAAAAGCACCCTAAAGTTGCTTAAATTAAAATGGTAAAGGTAGAGTAGGCCCAACAAATTAAAAGTCTAAATTGAGAATTTAAAGATTAGGTCTAATTAGAGTTCACAATAGTATTTTTATAAAATTACTAATTTTATTTTGGTTTAAATGTTATTTTAAACTAATATATACCCATTACCATTAGATACATGAACGAGTTAGGGTTATTAGAATTTAGAGACATCAAACACAATCATGAATTCAATAAGTCATATCTTTTTTTTGAAAATCTCAATAACAGATTTCTAACATTCAAAATTGAAAAACAATATGAGAAAGTAAAATCACACAAGAACAAGTGTTCAAAATATGGTGGATTCTAACCAATTACAATTGTCAAGAAATATTCCCCAGTAGAGGATTAATTATGTTTTCCCCAGGATCACTAGAACAACTGAATTCTCTCGATATTGTTTGGTCTGAGTTGGTTGTTTCATCCGCTGAAATAATTTCATCTGGATACAAAGTTGGTTCTGGAGGCATTTCAAGGCTTTCAATATCTCCTTCAAGCATTTCTACTATCTTACTCATGGAGGGGCGATCATTTGGGTTAATTTGTATACACCAAAGTGCGACCATGATCATCTTCTTTACTATTTTCATATCCTCCTCTGTAACATCTTCTAGTTCTATTTCTGCCTCTTTTTGAAGTTGATCATAAATCCAAAAGGGAAAATAATGCTGGCTTGAACGCACTGCATGTGGGTTCATGTTTTTCCTCTTGCTTGCCATTTCCATCAAAAGCATCCCAAAACTATAAACATCAGCCTTATACGACACTCCCCCAATATTTTTGTAAAACAATTCTGGAGCCATATATCCAATTGTGCCTTTGGCTGCGGTCATCGTGACAATGCTATTCTCTATTGGATATAGCTTTGCAAGTCCAAAGTCAGATATCTTTGGAATAAAATTCTCGTCAAGTAGGATATTATGTGGCTTAATATCAAAATGCAAAATCTTCATTTCACATCCATGGTGTAGATAAGCAATCCCACGAGCTACTCCAATGGAAATATCGTGCAATTGGTTGTAGCTTAAACTTATACCCCCTTCTTTAGAGAAGATATATTTATCAAGAGATCCATTAGGCATGAATTCATAAAGAAGAGCTCGTTTTGACCCCTCAATGCAAAATCCAAGTAATCGAACCACATTTAAATGATGTATTCTTCCAATAGTTGTGACTTCACTAATAAAGTCTTGCCCGCTACCTTTTGCCTTTCCCAACATCTTGATTGCTACACAAGGCCCGCTGCGAAGGTGTCCCTTGAACACAGTGCCAAAACCACCTTCACCCAATTTGTCCTTGAAACCTCTAGTCATTTTTTTAATTTCTCTGTATGAATATCCAATGGGCATGAAATTGTTTTCTTGTTGTAGATATATTTCAATACATTCATATATTGACAGATGCCTTTTCCGCCATTTGTATATAAGCAATGCAATAATAAATGTTATCCCAAATAGCAATCTGACCCCCAAAACTGATGGTAGAATATAATTTCTTGTGAGCCATATTACTTCAAAGTAGTTAGAACCTCTGTCATTTCTTAGGTAATCTGGTCCTTTTATGATATCAACAAGTCCTGTAATGTCATACACCGGCAAGATAAAATATATAAATATCATCAACATTTTGGCATGTTCTCAAAAGATTTAATGTTTGTTATTGGTTATCTTACATATTGAAGATATAGTTAGTTGGTAATCAGTGTGTTTGTTAGTAGGTAATGGATACTTTTAAAAGCAAGCTTTGATGTAATCTTTTGCTTTGTACTTTTCTTGTAATATTTCAGTTTCATCAACATGAAGAGTTTCAAACTATCCGCTTCTTCAATGGATACCATGTATTAGAGCACAAATGGTATCCTCCATGAAAATTTATTCTGTCATTTTCTTAGGAAAATCCAAGTTCCTTTCCCTATTTCTTTTCCCTTCAAAAACAAAAAATCCACTCTCTTTTTGTTATGTTCTTCATTTCAACATTTCCTGGTTCGCTTCAAATTCTGTTTCAATACCAATCTAAATTTCCCTTTTCTTTACTCTTTAAGTTTTGCTTCTTAGTGTAATCACAATTTTAGTACTGATTTCATGTTTTCTTGATTTTGGCTTGACCTTGCTATTTTCCCTCTTTGATATTGTCCGGTTTCGATCTGAAATTTGATGTTTATTTCCAGATCTCATTTCTATCTTTGGGAGTAATCCATCTATATTTTGATTTTGAAGTTTTTCGTTCTTGTTATCAAGATTCATTTGATATTTAAGTTTTAATATGGTGATCTCGCTTTGTTTCGTTGTTACATTGTTCAAGATTCATCACAATTGATGGTTTTAGAGTTTGATTTTCATTCATCCCTTTCTACATCTTCATGATCGAGTGTCGTTCAGTGCTTTTGTTTATTGATAAAACAATCTCGTTCATTCTTGCTTCTAGTTTTTCCACATCATTAAAGTTAAATAATCTATTTGCATTATGTGATACAGGTGCGCTTGTTTTAGATTAAAAAATAAATAAACTTTTAGAGTCTGTATTGATTTTGTTTACATTTCTTGAATTTGGTTTATTGCTGTATTGAATATACATATACTTTGTTGGAGAAATTGTTTAGTATTTGGTTGCACGAACAATGTAATATGGAATTATGAAGGTCTTCTCTAATAGCAGAATGCTTTGGAACCATGAAATATGGTTGTTGCCTACACCTATTTTTGAAGAGCAAAATATTATGTAATTATTGATGGATCCGGGTCTGTTTCAAGGTTCTTCTATTAAAACCTTCATTGATTTGTCTAATTTAATTGATTTTAGCCTTATACTTTCTGCTGTCATGGGAACTTCATTGGCCTTTGCATTCTTCTCGACGACATCTTTGCCAACTCCATATTAGTGGTTTGCTACCCTGTTTGAACTCTACTGGCGTTAAGGCACAATAAAATTTTGTCTATTCAGTATTCTTTGTCGCTGGTTCATGGCTTTTATATACTGATGGTGATGTCTTGTTTGTTCTAGCTTCTATCAATGGACGTTAAGCATGATACTTCTTCCACTGGTGGTTAAACATTATTATCTCTGTTGTTTGTGCTTCTGCTATATGCTCAAGTCTTCGTCATATGGCTTGTACATGTTCGCTTCTGTCTTATGGTAGTTAAACTCCGTTGTTTCCTCTAAGTGGTTAAAGCTTAATATGTGGTTTCCGCTTGATTATTAAGCTTTTGATCTTATGGCTTTTATTTTTGACATTGTACTTTCCGCTTCTTCTCCCTTAATATGTGGTTCCCTGAATATTTTTGTATTGCTCTTCCCAAGTTGGAAGTTTTGTGAACATCTTCTAACTTGTGGGAGGCTATTGTAGATACAGTAGTTGGTAATTATTAGGAATGTTTTTTAGTACTTAGTAGATGCCTATAAATAGGCTCTGCTTTTCTCATTTGTAATATTTCAGTTTCATTGATACAACAAGTTCCAAGCTTTTCTATCTAATTCTTCTACGAATGTCATATTTCATAAATCTACGCAAAAATTAAAGGCTGTGATTTTTAAGCAAATGTTGTTATCGGTAAGAAAAGACAGTATTCTCATATATGTCAGTAACATTAACATCAAATTTTTCTAGTATTGGTAAGACAAAACAGTATTCACATATGTCAATTTGAAATAGACAAAATTATATGAATGTTAAATATTTTTCGAGAAGTTAAAGAACTCACCACTCCATAAAACTTCAATGGCAGCTGCAACAAAATTTTAACTTATGTGAATAAATCGATGATAATAGAATGAGGAAATCGTAAAATCAATCATAATTTAAAGAAAATTAATGTTGGGATACTATATGATATCTTAATGTTGTGAAAACTTCATGCTGTCATAGAACAGCCTTATGGGGACCTCCTTCCCCTAAAACCATTGGTGTTGGTAGTAATGTCAAAGAGTTAGGGGTGAGTGGTGACTGTCCTACTTGACTTTGCGAGTTCACACAACAATATACAACTGTTTCTACAATTCTGTTGAATCCAATGGGTGTTTTCACAATGTGAAGATAACGGTTGCTTAGAAAATCTTTCAAATTTCTCTTTATAACCTATCGATTCATGGTGTATATTTGGTTTTGGTTGCTAAATGGCTACAAACCTTTGGTGGTTTTCTCGGATTAATTATTCGGTTCCCTCAATCAAATTTACCAATAATAAGTAGACTATATAACCCTCACTTTTTTTTTCTACTTGTTTGAACCCAATTGCAATTTCTTTTGCTCAATTTTGTCGGCTTGTGTTCACCAAATCTGTAGATTCCTCATTCCATAAACATAATCTCTTTTGATCACACTAACCCAAACACCAGCCGTTAACCAGATTGCCTTTCCACATGTAACCTAGACCGGTAGACCCTGCACTCACCAAAATTACCCCAAAACTACCATATATTGGAAATAGAAGTCAAAGACATATCAAAGTAATAATTACGTTACTTTATAGGCAAAAGTTGTCTCTTTTAGTTTCTTATACAATACTTTAAGAACACTTGTTAGCATTTTCAGAACTAATGTAATGGATGACAACACACTTGTTTTGACAGTAACAAGCAATATATGATCATATAAAAGCAGATATCAAAATAAGGTCATAAAATTCTTACATTTAGCTGATAGAATTATCCTAGACCATTTCCCTGCATCACCAAAGAATAGAAGAAACCATCATTTCATCTTCATCACCAAAGAATAAAAGTAACTATCATTTTATAAACATTTCAAAATCATTTAGGCGTATTTATGGATTTCAAGTTTCAACAACAATTATAATTGCCTAAAAGAACAATGATTATAATTTTTTGTCAGAAAACAATTATTATGTCGACAGTTTTGCATGATCAAATATATATGACCAGAAAATCTATATAAAAAATATGACATAAAATGAATTTATATGTAAAACCTCATTTTACATGTCAAGTTTGTAATGTGGAATTAGATCCAACTTAAATTTTAAAATGGTAAAAAATCTATCAATCCATTTGATGACCTATTGGTCGCGGTCCTAGGCATGATGAATTTATATGTGGGCGAAGTCATCATCTTAAAAATTGATTTTGTAAAGGTTGAGTTAAGCTCAACCCTGATAATTCTTAAATTTTTTTACCGAACTCCGCCCAAATCCTATGATATTATAAGTTCTGAATAAAAATGAAAATACTAAAATAATTGTAATCTGGAGATCAAAATTAGTTGAAATGAAGGATCTTTACCACAATTAGTAGTGGTCGAATAATCAAAAAAAGAGTAGCAGAAGTGCTGATCACATTGAAGTGTCTCCGTTGTAACGTTGAAGGAACAAAGATCTGTATCTCCACAACGATTCTTACAGGAAAGATGCAACCATGAAATCTCAAATCCATACACTAACGCCCTGTGAATGACATTATAGGAAAGCACTTGATTTCTTTTCAAAGCCTTCCAAGAACTTGGAGCAACTAACTTGATATGGCAACCAACTTGAAAGTCTTCATCAATTAAATGACCAGCGATAGCATAAATATAATACTCTTTGGAAGGCCAGTTGATGCAGGGAGTAGTTTTCACATATTTACGATTGTCAGTTACTGGATGGCTACAGTTCAGGTAAACAACATGCTCAAAAAGAAGCTCATAGTCATGGTACTCCATGTCTTCAGAAATAGAATTATATTCAGCCTCGAGGGCCATGGCATGGTAAGGGTCGGTACAGTTTTCTCTATATGTATCACAGAAATTAGACCTAGACAAGAAATTGAGAGGAAGTGAAGAGCAATTATCTTGTTGAACTCCAGGATCAGAAACTCGGATTGTTAAATTGTTGTAGTTGATGGATTGCACATGATATTTTCCAGAATACAAATTTAAGGTTGTAACATTATTTTCACAAGCTAGTTCATACCTTTTGTCCCCGCAGTTAACTGGGTCATCTTTTAATCGAAAAGGATAACTTACGTTTGATATTTTGCCACAAGATGAAGGGGGACAAACATTGTTTTGCTCGTGTGTTGTAGTGCTGCTGCTGCCTTGTTGGAGTAGTAGTGAAAATGGTAACAACAATACCAATATCACTCTCACCCACCACATAGTAAAGAAACGTTTTTGATTCAAACAGGACAAAGGTCAAAAACTTTGGACTTCGATGTTCAGATATGGGATGTTTTATAAGCAACATCAATTGTTTATTCTTTCTTTTTTAATACAAATAAATATTGCACGAAATTCACAGCCACGCGTAATGGTGGTGTTGTTTGTTTGTCAAAGGCGTCTTAATAATATTGACACCTTTATTTTGACGCGCTCTCATCTATATTAGATCAAATTATCTGTGTAACCAAGGAGAAGACTTAACTACATTTTTTTAACGGCAAAATTTATTAATAGTAAGTTTCTGCTCAACAAGACCAAACACCGGTAAGACAAAAACAACATAAAAAAAAGCGTCGTATATTGGTGGAACATAGAAAAAAAAATCTTAACACATTGTACATCAAAACACATTATAAAGACATAACCCATCATATGACTACCACCAAACCCAATAAAAATCTAACCATCAAAATCAAAGCCAACATAAAAAAAATCAACGAGAAACTCCCACATAACTGCAAAAATCTAAGTTGAGCAAAATTCTAAGACTCCGCTATGAATGACCACATAAACAATTTCCAAACACCTATCGTTTGCTACTTGCACCGAAAACCATTAAAACTGACCAAAACCCCTAGTTTGGGGATATCTTGGAAACTCAAAGGATGATGACAAGTCGGAGTTAAGTACTTCAACTGTCACAACATCAATCACTTTAAGAGGGATTGTCCTAGTTAGGGGATAATGGCGATTCCGTTCAATTTGTAGTTGTCTTAGAGGACTTTGAGGATGCAGGTGCTCTAGAGGGGTCTAGTTGGGAGGAGGAAGAATATGGAGTATCTCACCTTGAAAATGGTGACACTTTCAAGATGATGTTATTGTTGAACAGGATAAGTGTTACTAAGAATACTCAAGGTAAGTTTGGAGAGGTGGATGTAAGAATACTCATGATCAGCCTGTGAGGTGGAGTTTACTAGGTGAAAGGTATAATGGATGTACGACTTTGGAAGCTGAGAGGTGCAGAAACCTCAGCTTTCAATGGAGTCGTCCACTTGCAAAATTGGGTGGAGACAAATGGTGGTAGCAATATGGTAAAACAATGTAGTCTTTATGTTTTATGCTCTAGTTAAGAGCAAGAAATTCTTCAAGGGGGCGGAGAAGTTCACTCCAAGGTTTGGAAAAGGTATGATTCAACTTGTGGGATTACTTAAAATACCAAGGGAGACGGAGAAGCGCAATTCTTCAAGGAGACAGAGAAGCGAACTCTGAGGTTTGAATAAGGCATGTTACAACTTGTGAGATTACCTAAAATATCAAGGGTAATTTGATCTCATTGAGTCTTTTGGCCACAGAAAGAGATTCAGGAAAATGGTAGAAATTATGGTTTGTTCTCAGAGAACTTTTGAAGGCTAATTTGTTGAAACCCTTGTTTCTCTTTGTAAAGATCTCACTGATAGTGAATTGGAGAGATCTCTCTTCTCCAAACGTAGGACAAATTTGGGTCGAACTGAGTGAACAAATATTACCATGTTTTTCTTCTTCTCCTTTATCTAATTTTATTGTTTGTGATCATTTTGGTTTTCCTGTTGCTAATTTTGCTCGACACATTAAAATATTAGTGTGAGTTTTAACCCAAATTCACAACGAGTGGTAGACCTTTACCACATGATAAACAAAGATTTGGATTCCGAGTAGGAAATGTCATATTTAGTGTCTCGAATAGAATTAACAAGTAAATAAAATAATGGAGGACAAAAAATGAATACATGATTTATCTGTACGTACATGTTTTTATCAAAGGGGGTCTGTATTCAGTTTAATATTTGAATAAAATATAGTTTGATCTTTACACACACAATAATTGCAAAGTGGAGTTCTCCTTTTTTTGACCATATGGGCTATTGTAACTTTTAAGAAAGTATATGTTCACACGAACAAACTTAGTTTAAGATGATTTAATAAAATATATTTTTGATCTGTAAACAATAAGCATAGTGGTGCTCCTTTTTTGACATATTGGTTATCGTAACTATATAAAATAAAATATATTTTTGTCAAAAATATAAAATATATTCTTGATAACTGTAAACACATGTAACCCATAAGCAACTTTGGAAATGCCCTTTCTTTATCAATCGTATTTGCATTATTCATATGGTAAACACACTTTCCTTCGCGGAACAGCATAAACTTTGCATATTTTGGATGGCAGGAGCACATACTACTTTGATCACACAACTTCTTCTGATATTTCTAATCAGAAGTGGCAGTGCTCACGATGAATGCCGGCTAGAATCGCCATGTGGACCTAATGAACCGCGTATTAGATTTCCCTTCCAACTCGTTATGGGGTCACAAGATCGATGTGTTTATCCTGAAGAGTTTTGCTTTTATTGTACTGAAAACAAGAACACCATGATGGTGCTCTCTACCACTTCAGGTCCAATCAAATTCCTTGTCAACTACATAGATTACGAAACACATTGGATGCTCATTTCAGACCCAGACAATTGCCTTCCGAAAAAGTTTTTGAAACTTAACAATTCATCATTTCTACCTTACCGATTTGATTCACAATCCGAAACAAAAATATCATTCTATAACTGCTCTTTAGCTAGGAATCAACGCATTAGAAACGTCGATCAGTCATTCCCAGATTCACAAGATATGATAACATGTCCAATTTACGCTTCTAATTCCAACGAGGATGTCCTCAAATTGGACCTTGTATCATGTACCAAGATATTCCGCGCCTACAAGCCAGTCATGGCATCAAACCTGAGGCGGAATTTTCTCAATTTGAGTTGGCCGAAACCAAATTGTATAGAGTGTGAAGCAAAAGGCAAGCAATGCAAATGGAAGAACAACAACACCAAAGATGAAATTGAATGTTTTGACTGCAACCACAAACATAGAACAATTCAAGTTCCAAAATCTTTTATTTTTGCCACCATAGGTGAGTCTCCATCATACTTCAAAGTACTATTTGTCTCTTCTTAATTATTATATTTATTTATGTTCGGAGGAAAATTTAACTGTTAATGTGATGCTGCAGGTTCAATTGTATTAGGAATAGTCACCATTGCATTTAGTAAGATTTATCTACATTTCAGACAAAAAGAAGAAGATAAAGTTAGAATTGATAAGTTTTTAGAGGATTATAGAGCACAAAAGCCTGCAAGATTTTCATATTCTGATATAAAAAGAATCACTAGTGGATTTAAGGAAAAGTTAGGAGAAGGAGCTCACGGAACCGTGTTTAAAGGAAAATTGTCTACTGAGATTATGGTGGCTGTTAAGATTCTTAACAATTCACAAGGAGAAGGGAAAGAGTTCATCACTGAAGTGGAAATTATGGGCAAAATTCACCATATCAATGTGGTTCGTTTGCTTGGCTTTTGCGCAGAAGGAATTCACCGTGCTCTTGTATACAATTTGTTTCCAATAGGTTCGCTACAAAGCTACATATTTCCACCAGATAACAGGAACCATTTCATGGGTTGGGAGAAGCTATTACAAGTTAGTCTTGGTATCGCAAAAGGAATTGAATATCTTCATGAGGGTTGTGACCATCCAATCCTTCACTTTGACATCAATCCTCACAATGTTTTACTAGATGACACATTCACTCCAAAAATTTCTGATTTTGGTCTCGCCAAATTATGTTCCAAGAATCTTAGTGTGGTGTCCATGACAGCTGCAAGGGGAACCTTGGGATATATGGCACCTGAGGTCCTGTCCCGAAATTTTGGGAATGTTTCTCTTAAGTCTGATATTTACAGTTATGGCATGTTATTGCTAGAAATGGTAGGAGGAAGGAAGAATGTTGACTCATCATCTACAAAAGATTTTCATATTTTATACCCCGAATGGATCCATAACTTATTGGATGGACACGTACATATTCAAATTGGTGATGGAGATGATGTTAAAATAGCAAAGAAACTCGCAGTTGTTGGACTTTGGTGCATTCAGTGGAAGCCAATGAACCGTCCATCCATAAAAACTGTCATACAAATGTTGGAAACAATAGATTACAATAAGTTAACTTTTCCTCCTAACCCGTTTCACTCAACCACATCTAATGCAGCTAGTGAAAGCACTTTTGCCAGACGACCTTTCCAAATGGAAGCGATTCAGGAATAAGCAAGGGAGGATAATCAGTTTAGATTCATTTGATTAAATCCCTTACCATTGAAAATAAATAAAAATTTTAATTTATGAAAAGTTAGTATTTGTATTTTCGTAGTATACACAAATGTTGTTTTGAAAAATGAGGAAAAATTATGTTGGCGACTCCCTATTTTTTGCTACATTATTGTCTCTCTTATTTTATCTCTTTCCTTGCTCACCTTTATGCAATTAAAGTATAGCTATAACAACAATCATAAATTACATCTCTTATTTTTGTACACTCATTCAACACTTCATTATCACGGAATAAGATTGCTTGTTGTAACATCGTCACATAGTTATAGCAGTTAGCCATCTAATCAAAATGAATGTTCCAAATCATTTTATTGTGTAAAACATAGTTAAAATCTGAACCATCTGATTGCAAATCAATGGACAAAATCTGTTACAAAGTATAAAAAACTTTGCTGCAGTAAATCCAGATCCCATTTTCTCACAATCTCTCTCCTTTTATATCACCAAACTATTAGACTTATAACATCACTTTATTTTTCATTTTTGCTCTCCTTATTTAAAGGTGTTAACATCCTTAAGGGATGTACGCACAAAATTTTCCTTGTTAAAAAGGTACTTTAATTTCTGAACCTTTCCGAAGATATAGAACCATTTTGAAGGAAATTTCAGGATGTATTGAGCCTGGGATCCGTGTGGGAAAAAAAACGAAAATTGATCACATGGTACTACTGTCCATAAAAATTTCAAAAGCAAAGATAGACATATAATTTAATCGATCTATTCAAAATTGCTAATAGGCTGCAATAACATTGGCATTAGGGATCAAGAATCAAGAATATATTTTATAAAGTTACAATTATCCATGAGGTCAAAAAAGATCACCGCACCATACATATATTTTTAATTTTTTTTAATGCAGACAAATATGATCGAGCATCTATTGTATTAAATATTCTTAAACTGAATGTGTGTGAGCATATATATTTTATTGAGAAATGTTAGCAACACTCTCTTTTGAACACTCTCTCTAACACTGATTTTTTTATTGGATAAAATCAATGGATGTCCCACCACTTTATGTGGGTTCCGTTTCCAAAGTGTATACCCACATTGATTTAACCCAATCAAAAAGTGAGTGTTAGAGAGAGTTTCCAAAAGTGAGTGTTGTTAGACTCCTCTATTTTATTTACAATAGTGCATACAGTCAAAAACACCACAGCTGTACTGTGTGAACAGATCAAGCGTATTATATTTTATTGTATCTTTGTTTATTGAATATGTTTGTGTAAACTGACCTCATTTCAAAAAACAATGTTTGCACCGACAAAACATGTATTTTTTGGTGTATATTATTTAAACAACCATTTTAAAGACAACTTATGTGATTATCAAAAATATAAAAAAAAAGAAGTAGAAATTGACATGAAAATAAAAACAATATAGAGATAGTAAACACATAATGATATTATGAGAGAGAACACTATCCCAAAAGTTTTCCACAAAATTGTTGTAGAAATATATTTTTTTCTATTTTTTGTTAACGGTAAGTAATCCATTATCTATAAAAAAGTTATGTAATCCAATAAATACAACAATAATAATCAAGTATTTTTCCACTAAATATAGTCGACTACACATATCAACTTAGACGTGATTTTCTATGATAAACTAAATTTTGCTCCCACTCGTGAGTCTCGAAGTCTTTCCTATAATATCTCTTACCGTGCATTTCCTACAAGACAAAACAACACAACATAAGACATAACAAAACAAATTTTTATGGTATTGAACAAGTTTTTTTTCTTCTTATACGCGATGTTTGGTGGACAAAAGACTATTTTATTAATTTAGACATATTCCAGCACCTCCAACTAGTGAGTTGTCTTTTCACCTAATCCACCATTGGCTCCCACAACTTTTCAAACCAAGGGTTATCTCCTACTAGAAGCCCAAAATATATAAACAAAATATCTCGAATTCTACAATTAAGGACATACATTGTTTCTGTGACACCGAAATTTGTAATATTAGTTGATTAATATTATTATTCCATAATATTAGTATTATTGATATTATCAAGATAGTATTAATTTACTTATCCATATTTATTGGGGGGTGGGTTGGTTAGTCTGTTAAAGAATGGGAGAAAAATAGTGTTTAGGAAGAAAATAGTGTTTTAACCAAGAATAAGAAAGTAGACGGAAAACAGAGGCGCGTTAGTAAAATGGGGTAGAAAAAGAGGTGTAGTTAGTAAGCTGAGTAATGTTTTAATTATTTAAGTAGAGGGAGTTGTAAATAGTAAGGATGTGTAGTTACAAGAGATCAGGAACCAGATGAGAGGTGCAAATAGTAAGCCTATTAAAAAGATTAAATGAGAAACAAATCCAATTGGTAGTTATAAATAGAGGAGAGCATTACAGAATTAGGGTTACAACAAAATCGAGAAAAAGACAACAGAGGCAAATGAAGAAAACTAGGGTTAAGAGGGAAGGGTGCAAAGGAGACATAGAGAGACAACCAATTAGAGATTCAACCATAGGAATCACTATTTCTGCTATTCATTAAGGTAAGGGGGAGAGTTGTATTCATAAGCACTATTTTATGAAATTTTGATTTTGATTAAAACTAATAATATAAATATTTTTTTCTTTCAAGTTATAACAAACCAAACTAACCATGATTATCTATTTCAATGACACCAACAACAATCTTTATTATAGAAAAAATTGTTTAAGGGTATAATTGTGATAATGAAAAAGTAAGTATAAATATATTCATCTATTTTGTTACACTTTTTAAATGATTAAGGAAAAGAATCAGACATATGTATATTCATATCGTGTTTGTTACTTTTTTTTTTTAATATCTAAATTTATTCTTATCTATTTGTTACATCTGTTATTTGTATTGAAAATTGAGGGCATTTTTGGAAATAGAAAAAATCAACCCAAAAGAGGTGAAAGGGGTTGTTTTCTTTATATATAGTATAGAAAATGAATTCTTGTCATATTTTATCTCTTTCTGTTGTTATAACTGTGAATTTGATTGTAGTTATGATTTTGTAAATTTGGAGTTGTTATTATAGTTATATCTTGTGTTATTATAACTGTGAGTTTAATTGTGATTATGGTCATGTGAATCCAGTGTTGTTATTATAGTTATTCCTTTGCGTTGTTATAACTACGAGTATAACTGTAATTATGAACTTATGAGTTGATTATATTTCTATGAACCTTGGTGTTGTAATGATGGTTATGATAAATTCTGGTGATAAGTGTTGATGTGATTGGGGTTGTGAAGGGAAAATTAGGGTTATGAGACCAATGGTTAGATAATTTTATTATAGAATTAATCATGAGAGGAGATGTTATGATTAGGTTTAATTAGATGAGAATTAATGTGTATTCTAATCATAGAAGATCAGTAGAAAGAATTGGTGAAGTTTGGAGTCGAGGTGTGGCAATGGAGGATATAGGACGAATGAGAAGGATTGAATAAGTAGATGTTAGGGTAACCTTATGATGATGTTTGAGACAAAATTGTTGAGTTTAGAGTCGAATTTTTTTTATTTTTAGGAAGGTCCCCCATGGCAAAATCGCACAGAGTTGCGATTGCTGTCACTAACAAACATGCACGGTCATGCCTCCCAAGTTTAGGACCCGTGCGCATCTTGTTGTTCCCATGTTCATCTTTTGTGTTTAAGGGGGCGCACAATCGTGCACCCTTCCCAGACTTAGAAGCACCTATTTTTATCCTTTAAATGAGTTCCTAAATGAATGTGCCTATGTGAGGGGAGTGTGGTTAGGTGTTTTTGAAGCGATCGTTTAGAATAATGGTGAGTTTAACACATGAATTAGATAAACGAGTATATGACGATAGGAGGAAGAGATAAGGAGTGATAGATTAGTCGACGATAAGAAAGGTAGATATTCTTTAGAATAGTAAAGTGCTTAAGATAGAAGTAGATATAAAAGTGTATGACTAAAATGAACAATTAAATGGTGAAGTTGTTTTAAGATGAATGAAGATGAAGAAGACGAGCGTAATTGGAAATAGGAAGGTGTAAGTTAAAGGAAGGTTAGTACCAAAGATGGTGAGGTAAATAAATTAAGGTAAAAAGAAGTAGGTGATCCCTAGGAGAAGGAGGTATGTCTAAGTGTTTCCTTAGAACTAATTGCGTAGAGTAATGGTGAGCTTAAGATGGGAATTAACTAGAAAAGTGTAAGAAGATTATATTTGAAAGTATGAGGTGGTGTTTTAAGACGATGGATTAGAATGAGGGTGATGCCTTTAAAGTATGAATGTTTCTAAAGTAAAGGTCATATAAAAGAGTATAGGATTAAAAATAAATGAAGAATAGGGTGTGGTAGATTAAGATAAACGTTAACGTTAAAGACGCGGTAATGGAGATGTAATTGAGGGTAGGGAGATGTGAGTTATAGAACTGGATAAGATTAGAGATAGTAATAGCAGTGAGGTAAGATAGGAATAATCAACTAAAGGAGAGTAAGGCAAGATAAAGATTTTAAATTAGAATGAGGCTAAGATTATGAGGGTGGTTGATGTTCTATGTGATTTTGATTGTAATATGAAGTGTTGAATTTCATTAAAGTTATGATTGAGATAAAAGAGTTGTTATTGGTGAGACGATTTATAGGTGTTATAAAGTCCTTTGATGAGACATAGTAATGTGTTAATTATTGAATTTAAGGGGAGGAAATAAAATGTAATAACATGTAGTTAACCGATGAGTTGAATGTTGTGATGATGTTGAATATTGATAAGATAATGTTTATTTATGATGATGTTTTGATGAGTTAACCTTGTTTATTTATGACGATGTTTAATGAGTTAAACCTTGTTTGTTTATGACGATGAGTAATGAAGAAATATATGTATTGTTTATGACGATGAGTAATGACGAGATTTATGTATTGTTTTATGACGAGATATATCTATTGTTTATAATGATAAGTAATGATGAAGTAAATCCTATTGTGGTGTAAATTAATGAGGTCGGGTTAATGTGTGGTTTGGTGAGTCTGTCCTCATTAATCATATCAAATTGCATATAAATGATGAGAATGACGAGTGTATGTTCAGTAACACAACTCTGACATACAAATAATGACGAGTAGGATTGGTATCACACACACATATGTGTTAGGAGTGAGTTGCATTATTTGCATATAACTAATGATGTTTTTTTTTGACAAAAACAAAACGATATTCAATCATTCAAATCGATAGAATACATCAGATACAAACATCACTAAAAACGTAAAGGGTGAATCTGCGAACAGGGGCGAAGCCACCCCCCAGCTAGCCTGGGCACTAGCCTAGGCTCAGCTCCTACTTCCTTTGTCGCAAGCCCAGCCATTACTAGGACTTTTAGCTTTTCCTGCGGATTTTTGTGTAAATTCTGTAGGAAGCACATTTCCTGCAGATTTTGCCAAGGATTTAAGTTCTCAGGTGAGGTAATACCTTAGGATTTTAGGTTCCGCAGAAAAGATATATCCGCAGGAAATGTGAAATTATTCGCAGGAATGAATTAACGTTTTGCTTGCCCAGGCTCGATAAAATTCTTGGCTCCGCCACTGTCTGCGAACAAACTCACAGCACCCAAGTTAATAGCATACACGACAAAATGCCTACAAATAATATGATAAAACCTAAGTCACCGAAATACCCATGCTTCCGGATCTGCAACATTGACGTCCAAATCATTGGTTGAATTTATAATTGACTAATGTAGATCTTTCAATAGGAACTGATGTTTGAACTTGATGATTTTGTTATTCTATGTTAATAGGTGATGTGTATTGATGTGTAAACCGATGACGTGTATTTACGTGTTAACTAAAGTTGTGCATTGATGTGTTAAATGATAATGTATATGATTGTATGTGCTTTATATATGCTATTAAATGATATGAATTTATAAATGGATAGTTGATTTAGGTCGAAGCGATATAGGTTCCTTTGTAATTATTAAATGATGTAATGATCGTAACGATGATTATTTAATAATGGTTGACGATGTCTTATGAGTTAAATCTCTGAATCTATTCATTATGATTATGCAATCTCTATTTTGAATATGTACCAACCGTGTAGTTGTGGGTTGGACGCATGTGCCCTTATGTGGTACATATACACATGATGAGGAACTTTAGGCGGTGTGAACTTGGAGCACGACGATGAGTCTTTCTCGTCACTCTTACTTTTCTTAGAAGGGTATTTTGGGTCAATGTTCTGGTGTGTAACACTGGGAATTGGGGTTTATTTTATTTTCTAGACTTTGATGTCGAGACTCTGGTTTTTGGAATAAGTTTATTTATTGAGATGATTTGTTTAAACTTTAAATTTAATTCAGTTGTACTGTTTTTTAATTGAATTGAAGTGTTTTGAATGACGAGAATGTGTGATACCCTTGCATGATTAATTGTTATTTGCATTTTATTTTAAAAAATTATTTTTGGGGATAGGGCGTTACACTTCTATTAGGCACTCATTTTATACACTGGTTTCTTTTAACCGACTCTTTTTGAAAGTTTACTTTTAGACCTGACACCACTTCAAAAAAATGCAAACAAGCTTTAATAGCCAAAAAGTTCTTCCAACTCCAACTCCCCATTATCACTTTTCCAACTGCAAATTCAAGATGAGCAATATGAACACTTTTTTTTTTTTGGTACAAAGCAATATGAACACTTTAATTCCCAAATATATATTCTTTGAATTTCCCAATTTCAACTAATATTTTTCATCAATGACCCCAAACCTTCCGCAACATTTAGCAACATAAATGGTGATAGAGGATTGCCCTGTCTCAACCCATTCCTGCAATAAATACTAATTTTAATATACTCCCTTATATATAAATTAAAATTCAAGTGAATCTCTTCAATTAAAAATATATTCCACTAAATCATATGAATCTACAATATAAACAATTCAAGCCACTTTCATTCTATAGTACACGTGGCATGTTATTGGCCTAATTTGCATTTAATAATTTTCTATATTAATGCATAAGTACAAAATGTCTAATGAAATGAAATTGTTAAATGAATATTTATTTGCTCTTCTTCAATGAAAATTAATATGCAAATCAAATCATATTATATATAAATTAAAATTCAAGTGAATCTCTTCAATTAAAAATATATTCCACTAAATCAAATGAATCTACAATATAAACAATTCAAGCCCCTTTCATTCTATAGTACACGTCGCATGTTATGGCCTAATTTGCATTTAATAATTTTCTAATTCAATGCATAAGTACAAAAAGTCTAATGAAATGAAATTGTTAAAGGAATATTTATTTGCTCTTCTTCAATGAAAATTAATATGCAAATCAAATAATATCAAAGTCAAAGTAACAAATTTCAAAGTTGGTTAAAACAAAAACTAGCATTAATGTATGGTATAAAAAATTACTCTATCGAGAGAGTAATTCAAATTTGGCGTAGATTTTGCATGTCTCATTAAATGATAACAATTATAATCAATGTGAATGTATTTAAATGCAACCATCTATGTTCAACTGAGTATTCTCCGAATTCGATAGGAAATAGTAGTGACAAAGCTGAGTATTCCTTAAATCTTACTTTTTTTCTTTGGTTGTGTTTCTACTTTACTTTTTCTATTCAAGGTTACTATATTTGGTTATACCCTTTATTGTGAGCTTCAATCTTAACATGAAGGAGATATTTTTCATTTGTTTGATGATGAGGGGGTTTCAAATACATAAGTGGTACTGCTACCTTCCGCAATATCAACTACTTTAGACATTAGATAGAAAGGTAACAACTTTATTTTCAATTCATTTAATTGATTATTTTTTCTTCAAATTTTCTAATAGAGAATCAACTACTTTAGACATTAGATAGAAAGGTAACAACTTTATTTTCAATTCATTTTTTCAAATTTTCTAATAGAGAAGTTGGTAAATGTCATTGCGAAGAGCAATAATGATAGTCTAAGTGTGTAAACCGAAGCAGCAAAGGAGTGTCCAACATCAATTAAGGGTGCTAAGATATCAAACATGGAATTTAAAGAAGAGAATGCTCTGATTTCATAAACGAAAGGGTTCATACCATGATTGTAAATCAAGAGTTTTTTTCTGAATTGGAAAGATACTTATTATGCATTTGTTTTATAAGTGCATTTATTTATAGAACAATGATACTCATGTTTTTAGTGTTTATATTTCCTCTATCATAGCCCATAGATTTTCACAAGCATTTTTGTTGAGCAGGAAAACAAAAAAAATGAATCAAAAGTATGTCTTTCATTGACCATTGGGGTTTATAATTGATTTTCTCAAATTGAACTTATGTTTTTGATACATTTTGCGTTTTTTACATTGTTTTATTTTCATAACAACATTTACATATTTAATGCAAATGATATTGTTAAAATTCTATTAATGGCTTCAGAAAGTGAAAAAGTGGTGCTTATGAGATAATTTTTGAAAGATAATCCCACTCAAACAACTATTTTCCCCTCTTTCAATTCTTTGAAGACAACTTTATAAAAGAAACTCATGATATCTCTTTTTCATACATAATTAATCACATTTTCTAATTGAAATTGCCAAAACTACTTAAATTTGGAATTGAGACATTGTAACCGTAGCTCTTCACTCACATCTTGAATATAACATTAAATTTTCATTTATGGTAATAATTTTCTTAAGAATCATATATACACATTTAATATATTCATTATTGCAGATAATCAGTAAAAAAAAAAAGTAATCATGTTTCAAAATGTTCAATATTCAAATTTAAAATTTGGAGATATTTTTTGAAAGAAAATTTGGAGAATTAGGTAAAAAAAAATGAATAGAATAAAAAGGAACATCACCTCTGAAAACTAACACGTCTATTTTCGTTAATCATCTTCCCATCTATCGGCTTACACTACAAAAAGATAATATAATTCCAAGGAATTGAAAATAAAAGTAATCCTTCATAATTCATATGTAGGCCGTTGCTGTAAATACCTCAGTTTTTGTTTTCCATCTAGATTATGTATTCCAACGAAAATGCAAAAAAAAAAAAGGAGATGGACTATATAAAAATTAACATTGAACAAAATCTCTTTGCATAATGTTGTTGTGGTACTCAAATGGAAACTTCAAGCTTTTGATATAGCTTTTCCGATAATAGATTTTATAATAAACACAAGATAATCATAAAAAATAATCCAATAAAAATGTAAACTAACCAAAATCCTCCATGATAAACTAATTAAAATGTATTTTATCTAGGATCAGAAATGCAAACGTGCTCAAGGTTTTCAAAGTAGTTGATGGGTTTCGAAATATTGGAGAAGAAACTTCTAACCTAGGGATAATATAATGGCGATATTGTGTGGTGCAGCGATGTAACCACGACAAATCTCACGGATAAACAGGGGAAGGCGTGTATCTCGCAGTGGTGATCCCTTCATGATTAAAATTGTGGTTTCTATAGACCCATAAAATTGATGTAAGCGATTAGAGAAAATAGTTTCTTTAAGAAGAAATAGGGAGAATATTAAATGAGAGACTCTACAATGTGCACCACCCTAAGTTATCACTTCCAATGTAATCAATAGTGGTGTTAAAGCATAAAAGATGGGGTGGTAATTAATTTCATGCATGTTACAAAAAAAAATGCAGCATCACATTCACATCACATGCTAATTAAGCATAGTAGCAGTGAGAAAGGCTACAAGTACAACATGAGAAATTATTTCCAAGCGAAATTATTTTCGTGCCAAACATCATTTTCCATTTGGTATATTCAACATTTATTATATATTTATACAAAAAATGTAGAATTTCACATCGTAGAACTTTTTTTTTTTGAGTGAACTACTTACACATACATTTGTATAATTGTTTCAAATGCAATGGTTGTTTTGCAATGTATTCTATATTGAAAGATAGAGGTGCAATTACAAACAAAATGTGTAAAAGAGAAATGAATGAAGAAAAAAACATTTATAATAAGTGAATCTTTCACACAAAAGTTGTCTATTGGGATAAATAGAGGTGCAATCACAAACAAAATGCGGATGCTCACCTATCAATTGATTGTCGTTGGGGAATAGGTATTAGAGTTATGAATCTGATGGAAGAGTTTAAATGAGACACTCTATGGAATTGATGAAGCTAAAATAGAGGAATCAAAAGCAAATCGTGATGCTCTACATTTTTCCCGAATCAGCAGGTAGCACAGACTTGATAATCAAATTGGATGGGGAAGCTGTAATATAAGCAACTCAACTGAACAATTTTGCTATTTTTTATTTGTAAAATTGAGCAAAACAATGTCGAAAAATTACAAAGGAAAATTATAATGTTTGGTTTATGTTAGTATGCTGTTCGCAAGAAGGGAATTAATACATCACATGTGTTAACTAGGATAGTAATGAATAAGTTGATTTATTGTTTTGTATCTATTCCTCCATGTGATATTGTTCTATATGGATTCATATTTTGACCCTGATATTTACTCTATATTTTGCACTTATTTGAAATAAATTGTTAATTTATATGACGATACGAAGAGTGCGTTAGAGGTGGGGTGAATAATGTTTTTCGATTTTAAGAGTTTGCGAAAGTGTGAGTTAAAATACGATTATGACTATCGGATTATGCTTGATTATGATGATATGAATAAAGCAATGAAAGGAAATAAAGATTCAAATATGAATGAGAAGCTCACTATTGAATCATATTATAAAATTCATTAATCAATACACACGTACAAATCACAAAACTAAACTATCACAAACCAACCCTATTAACAATAAATCCCACTAACATCTAATAAACATAGGGTATATGAAGTAATTGTTTGAAGTTGACTTTCAATTTTGATTGTGAGAAAATTGAATTGGTAAAATCTCAATTAAGAAAATTGAGATTAGATTTTGGTAAATTGTAAACTCACAATCAAACAACGATCACTTCACACAATGAATTCATATACACAAATATAATGCTCAAATTAAAAGGATAGGGAAGAGAATAACACCTACATTTATAGAGGTTCCCCCTTTTCGTCCTCGCTAAAGGTGTGTCCTCTCTTCGTGATATAAAACACCTTTATCACGGTATTCCACTATGATAAAAAATGTTTACAAGTGTAAGATTACAAAGATTCCTTTGATTCTCTAATCTTCTATGCTAAGAAATCACACCAAATCCAATATCCAAAACCTCTTGAAATTGGACACCCACAAGATCTTTGAATCTCAAGCTTCCATGCAATCCTTTGAACTTCTACTCCAAGAATTTGTGTTTTCTATGTCCGAAGCTTTGATCCTCCTGAATCTTTGTGTAGATGAGAAACAACCCCAAAACCCTTGGAAGTGAAAAATGCCTTCATTTCTTCAAGTCTTTGATCTTCTACCAATACCCTTGAGAGAAACAAAACTACAATTCCTATAGCAACATAGTGATCTACACCTCACACTCTACAAAGATCTTAGAAAAAGTGTTTAATCTGAAGAAGATGTAGAGAGAGAGAGAGAGACAGAGAGAGAGAGTTTGGAGAGTTTATAGTATATATGCAAAATCTTTTATTGAATAAAAATTGTGTAGGTATGAGCATATATAGGTGTGAGTGAAAAGAGTTGATTTTAGTCGCAAAACAACGTAGTGATACGATTCACAAAAAGCATGATATGATTCAAATAGTGTAAAATGAGATAATCTGAACATCATGAAGATTGATATGGATCACTAGGACATTGATACCAATTAGACAATTTCCAGATGAAGTTTGAATCGATTCAAACTTCCAAAGGCAAGAGTTTGAATTGTATCATGAAACCTAGATGATGATTGAAACGAATCAATCATTGTTACGTATCAATCAAGCCAAAATCTTGGACAAAGTGATGTATTGATGATTTAAAGAAAAACTTTGAATCATATCAAAGTGAAACGAATCATAATATGTTTGAATCGTATCAAAATGGCATTTTAGAGGACCAAGTGAACCCGAGGGCGTGATTGTTATGAACCAACACAATGTTGAATCATATCAAATGACTCAAAAAACAGTTATAACAAGATTTGATTCACAAGAAACTTCTAAACACAATTTTAACACATGACACTAATGTAGAGAGCCTGAGATCATAGATTAACTAAGGTACTTTCACAACAAAATTGTTTAATCATAAAAACATAATCAACATCTAAATAAAAACATCATCAAAACCTAACTAAGAGGCAATCCACAAAAATAATAATTAAAATGGGCCAAAGCTATCATCAAAATAACCCATTATTTATTTATATTATATCTTTTTAAAAATTATTCAATACATTAGATAGTTAATAATAACTAATTATATTCATACATGAATATGCTACTACATGTCAACTAATAATGTGTGAGAATAATATATATTTTTCATTATAAATCTATCAAATTTATGTTAAACCATGTGTTTATTTTTAGTTATATTCTTTTTAAAATGTGTGGTGAATCCATAACATAAAATTAAATTATTTTTTAATAATAATTTATTTACCGTGCTTGGCACGGGCTCCATACTAGTTTCATTTGAATTTGATGTGTCCCATACAAATTTTAATTGAAAAAAGAGATGTGTTAGAGAGAGAAAGAGAAAGCTGCTCCTCTATCTTGCCCCATAAAAATAAAATATTTTTTTTTTAAGGAAGGCAGGATAAAAAAAAAAATGTTTTACTTGGTTTGTAACAATAATGTATGGAAAAAATTAATGTTTCACTTTGTACGTTACTCAAAAAATACTCGTGCAAATGCACACGTCTGCTTCATCTGTACACACAACACTCGCGCAAAGAGGACTGCTCCATTTTTTGACTGTGTTTTTTATGACTGGTTTAAAGATTTCTGATACGACGAACCAATAAAATAATATCCTTTTAATTATTTGAATGTCTTTCCTTTCTTTTTTCCTTGCAAAATCATACCTTTTTTTTATAATCAAAATTCTTTCAAACAATATTTTCCTGCCCCAGAAAAAAAGAATATATATATACACTACTAACTATTAAATAAAAATATTCTTGTAAAAGAAAACTATTCAATAAAAATATTGTTTAGTGTGACTAAATTTAGTGTCCAAACACTTATGTCAAAGTAAGTATTTCCCATGTAAATATATTATTTAGTTATTTTTTGATAACCGGGAGGGCGCAAAAAGAGAACAACAAAGAAGTTAAAAGGGTTAGAGATCTCCCTTACATCAACAATCAACGGGTAGCACTTCGGTGCCTTTGGCTTCGGTGCATTTCGGTGCCTTTGTCTCTATCTCTTTCCTAACCAATAATTCTCTCTCATCAAAATAATTTATTTTAATCATTCCATCATCACTCTCTTTCCTCTAAAATACACTAAAGTCACCAAAGTCACCCAACACAAAGTCACTGAAGTCTCACCCACAATCAACAAGTAACTGAATTGAGGCAGACAAACTTAAAAAAAAGTAATACTTAAATCCATTAAACAATCATTATTAACCAAATCATATGCATATTGATTTGCTTCACGATAAGAATGATGCACCACAACCTTCTATTTCAACTCAAATAAGCGACAAATGACTTATATAGAGGGTTAGACCGTGGGGAAGTATTGAGAGCTATAATTCATCTATAATTAATTACAGCTAAATTGTGGGTAAAAATTTCAAAAAATTCACAACGAATTTTTAATGTTACAGACGATTTAGTCATGGGTAATACATCAATACTTTTGAAATTAACCACGAACATGAGGTCGTGAGTAATTATTCATGGGTAATGAGATAATTTCTTGTAGTGGTCAACAAAGGATCTACCACAAGGATTACCCCTCTCATTCCAAGCTTAGACTATAAATAAGAAGTTCATGTACTTCTCAAATCACAATTTGAAGATTAATATATTTGAGTTTTCTCTATTGTGAATAATTTTCCTTTGCTCTTGGTTCAAGAACTTTTATAGTGTTGGTTCTACCGGCAGGTCGCGGCTAGGGTCACACTTTGTTTGATAACTTTGGTTCTACCGGCAAGTCGCGGCTAGGGTCGAATTCCTTATTTGATAACTGTGGTTCTACTGCCAGGTCGCGGTTAGGGTCAAATTCCTTACATGTTTTCAAGACGGTTATTACACAGTACAACATCTACAACTAAGAAGCATGAGAACACAAGTGACTTGAAGTACAAGCAACCCAATTAGTGTAGTACATTTTGATATTTGTGCAGTGCACTTGAGATTAGATAGTACAATTCATAAATGTATATATACTATGATGTACTCTCATATTCAATTCAATGAATCAATTCCCTTTTTCACACTTTCTTAAAATGGTATCAGTTTTTCCTTTCTCTTTCTTCATCATGAAAGAGAAAGTTTGTTACAATCCTTTTCTCGCTTCCGCCATTGTTGCTTGCTTCGCAAGCTTTCTCTTTTCCTTCGTTCTTGCTTGATTTCTTATAGAATCCTTTGTGATTCTTCTTCTTCTTTCCTTGATTCATCATAATTTTCATCTTTTCGTTTCTTTTCTTCGCTTTCTTTGGCGAATTGAATTTTCTGCAATTTTCATTGCATCCTCTGTTTTTTTGCTTCATCTTCTTCGTTGTTCCTTCATCATACCACCTTGCGTTGCTCCGATTATTGTTCAGCAACCTAACACTGATTCCATTTACTATGTACATCCTAGTGAAGGACCGAATTCAATTACGGTTACACCGCTTCTCACTGGTTCCAACTACCTCGCATGGAGTCGTTCTATGAAACGCGCTCTTGGAACGAAGAACAAATTTGCTTTTGTTGATGGATCTGTTCCAATTCCTCCAATGGACGACTTGAACAGAAATGTGTGGGAACGTTGCAACAATTTGACTCATTCTTGAATCATAAACTCAGTTTCACCACAAATTGCTCAAACTATTGTGTTTCATGAGTATGCTATTGACGTTTGGATTGAATTACAAGAACGTTTTTCGAAGGTTGATCGAATTCGTGTTTCTTCACTTCGTTCTTCAATCAAGAATTTGAAACAGGGTGCTAAATCTGTTCTTGATTACTTCATAGAGATGAAGTCTCTTTGGGAGGAGCTTAACTCTCATCGTCCCATGCCTATGTGTACTTGTTCTTATCCATGTCGTTGTGAATCCATGTGTGTTGCTCACAATTTTAGAATGGAAGATCAAGTGATTCAACTTCTCACTGGTTTGAATGATAGTTTTTCAGTTGTGAAGACTCAAGTTCTTCTCATGGATCCTCTTCCATCCATAAACAAAGTGTATTCTATGGTGATTCAGGAAGAAAGCAATAATACTGCACCCACTCCACATGTTTCTGCTGAAGATTCTAGTATTTTGGTTAATGCTTCAGATGCAAGAAAACCTTTTATGCGTGGTAAAGTATCTGGTGCTCCTCAATCCAAAAACAATTCTAGGTATTGCACCTTTTGCCATAGAAACAACCATATTGTGGAGTATTGCTACCAAAAACATGGATATCCCAATGCTAATAAACCCGTTGCTTCTTCAAATGTTGTTAACTCTAACCATGCTATGGATTTTACTACCTCTAGTGAAGGAACTTCTACTGTTTCCCAGACTGGTTTGACTCAAGAGCAATATGTTCATCTTGTATCCTTGCTTCAGCAATCATCTTTGGTGCCTTCAGCAACTACCTCTAACCCTGCTAGCACCAATCGTATTGCTACATCCTTCCCTTCTTCAATTGATTTCACTTCAGGTATAAACTCTTTTTTCTCTTGCTCTTTGCATGTTCCATATGATCATTGGCTCATTGACTCTGGAGACAATGAACATATTTGTTCTTCATTACATTTGTTTCATTCCTATTATAAAATCAAACCTATTAATGTCAATTTTCCAAATGGCTCATTTGTGCTTGTTCAACATGCTGGTACTGTTATTTTTTCACCTCATTTTCACATCACTCATGTCTTATATTCTCCTTCTTTAAAAGTTAACCTCATATCAGTTTCTAAAATTTGTCAATCTTTACCTTATCATGTTTATTTTTTGCTCAATACATGTGTGATACAGGATGTCAAAACACAGAAGATAATTGGTTTGGGTAATCTATGTGATGGTCTCTATAGATTGCATCCTTCTGCTCCTGCTCCTCCTCAAGCTCATTCCATTTCTTCTGTTGTTTCTCCCTCAAATAAAGTGTCTTTACAGTCTTGTAATTCAGTTTCTTCAAATAACCATGTTTCTAGTATTCCTCCAATGCAATCTAGCACTTTAGATTAGGACATTTGTCTAATCAAAGATTGTCCATGATGCATAATTTGTACTCTTCTATTACTATTGATAATAAAGCTCTTTATGACATTTGTCACTTTGCCAAACAAAGAAAATGGCCTTACAATTTGAGTACCTCTATTGCTTCTTCTAAATTTGAACTATTGCATTTTGATATTTGGGGCCCCCTTTTTGTTACTGTTGTTCATGGCCACAAGTATTTTCTCACCATTGTTGATGATTTTAGTAGATTTTTATGGGTCACATTACTCAAAAATAAATCAGAAGTTTCTGGTCATGTCAAAAATTTTGTCACATTGATTCATACAGCTCATTATCAAATTACTCATGAAACGCACCGTTTCACTTATGTTTAAAAAATAAAATAAAGAAATTAAATAAAATTAAATAAAATAATAATAGACAGCCACCTTACTCCATCCTCATTTTATTTCTCCCGAAGCTTCTATATCCCTCTTTCAGTTTCCACTTCTTCTACCATCCTTCAATACATCATTTTCCTTCCTCTCTCTCTTTCAATACATCATTTTTACTTGTGATTTATAAAGTAGAGAAATTGAAACAGAGAATTTCATTGTATGTATTTTCATAGTTCTGTTGATATGTTGTGAAACGTGGTTTTGAAATATGCGTTCTTTGAAAGGTTTGATATTAATTTGTACGCGATTTGGATTTTGAATTGGATTTGCATTTGGATTTACTTATGTTTATAAGTAGTGGATTTTCGATTGAGTTTTGATCATACGTATTTTGAAATAAGTTTGGCTATGTTGTGAAATATGGTCTTAGCATTGTGTCTTAAGAATGGTGTCATATATCCCAAAGTTCCCCTAGCAGCTGTCATGGACACTACACTAATATTCTTGGCACATAATTTGGCGAGCCCAAAGTCAGAAATCTTTGGAGTGAAGGAGTCATCTAGCAAAACATTGTGAGGGTTGATGTCAGAGTGAAGGATTGGATGGCTACAACCCTCATGAAGATACTCAATTCCTTTTGCTATACCAAGACTAATTTGTTGTATCTTCTCCCACCCCATGAAACGATCCTTGTTATCCGGTGAAAATATGAAGCTTTGTAAGGAACCTTTTGGAAAAAAGTTATATACAAGAGCACGGTGAATTCCTTCTGTGCAAAAGCCAAGCAAACGAACCACATTGATATGGTGAATTTTGCCCATAATTTCCACTTCAGTGATGAACTCTTTCCCATCTCCCTGTGTATTGTTGAGAATCTTCACCGCCACCAGAATCTCACTAGAGAGTTTTCCTTTAAACACCGTTCCATGAGCCCCTTCTCCTAACTTTTCCTTAAACCTACTTGTAATTCTTTTTATATCCGAGTATGAAAATCTGGCAGGCTTTTGTGCTCTATAGTCCTCTAAGAACTTATCAATTCTAACTTGATCTTCTTCTTTTTCTCTGAAATGTAGATAAATCTTTATAAATGAAACGGTGGACAACCCCAGTATAATTGAACCTGCAGTAAGACATGAATAGTTACATTTTCCTCCCAACATAAATAAATAGAATAATAAAGAAGAGACAAATAGTACTTTGAAGTTGAAGCATAAAGTAGACTCACCTATAGCTGAAAAAATAAGAGGTTTTGGAGATAGAATTACTTTCAGTCTGTGGTTGCAATCAGTACATTCAATGCCATGCTTGGTGTTGTTGCTCTTCCAATTGCATTTCATACCTTTATCTTTGCACTCTGCACTATTTGGTTTGGGCCAACTCAAATTGAAAATATTATACTTCAGGCCCGAATTCATAATTGACGAGTTGACGTCGAACATCTTGGTACACGATAAAAGGTCCAAATCGACGATATCTTGTTGGGAATATGTAGCGTAAATTGGACAAGTGATCATATCTTGTGACTCTTGGTATATCTGATATTCGTTTCTCAGGTGTTGTTTCCTAACTGAAGAGCAGTTGAAGAAGGAATATTTTTCATCTAAATTTGAAACAAATCGGTAAGGTAGAAATGATGAATTGTAAAGTTTCAAAAACTTTTCCGAAAGGCAATTGTCTGGGTCTGATATTGACATCGAGTGTGATTCGTAGTCAATATCAGATACATAGAATTTGACTGGACCTGAACTGGTAGATAGCACTATCATGGTTTTCTTATTTTCACTACAATATAGGGAAAACTCTTTAGGATAAACACATTGATCTTGTGATGATTCCTTAACGAGTTGGAAAGGAAATTTAATATAGGAGGTTGGTTAGGTCCACAAGATGATTCTCTACATTCGTCGTGAGCACTGCAACTTTTTATAAGCAAGATCAGAAGAACTTGCATGATCAAAGTAATACGTGCTCTTGCCATAAAAAAAATTGCAAAATTTTAGTTTGTAAGCAAAAGAAAGTGTGATTAGGAAGAACAAACTCTGTGCTCCTTTTTCAAAACATACTGTGCTTTTTGATAGAAAAAAAAATATACTGTGCTCGTGATAGGCACGTGTGAAAATAAATAAAAATATGAAAATGGATCATATGTCGACATTGTTGACCATATGAATAAAGCAAATACGAACAAAAGTAATTGATAAAGGCAGAAAACTCTAGAATTGCTAATTGACTGCATGTGTATACACTGATAAAGATTAAAATAACATAGTGGCAGGCATAAAATGTGTGCGGATCAATAATCCAAGTCAAAAAATGACCACTACCATGCTTAGTATTCCTTTCATACCAAGCATATATTTTATTGAATCATCTTAAACCGAGTGTGTACAGATGAACAAATATTTTATTGCACTATACCTTTTGGAAAAAACATGTGTGGACAGATCAAGCATGTAATTTTTTACTGAGTTACAATAACTTGTTATTTCAAAATATTTAATTAATACTCCCTTGAAATAAACATTTATTAATATTGTATAGTATTATGTACTCTCTTTCTACCTAAATATAGGAATTCCCAAATATGAACATCGAAGTCCAAAGTTTTTGACCTTTAACCTATTTCAATCAAAAAAACCAGCTTGGTTACTATGTTGTTGATGAGAGTGATTTTGGTACTGTTGTTGCCGTTTATGTTTATACTCCAACAAGGTAACAGCAGCACTACAACAAGTGCTTGTCCACCTTCTTCTTGTGGTAAAATTTCCAACATAAGGTACCCATTTCGATTAAAAGCTGACCCCAAACACTGTGGAGATAGCAGGTACGAACTATCTTGTGAAAATAATGTGGCAACTTTATATTTGTATTCGGGAAAATATCATGTGCAATCCATCAACTACAACAATTTCACAATCCGAGTTGCCGATCCTGGAGTCATAGAATCTAACTGCTCTTCACTTCCTCTCTATTGGTTGTCTCGATCTAATTTCTGTGATACCTATAATAACAACGAAAATTGTACGGATCCATACCATGCCAGTTCCGGTGACCGAATTAACAGGGAGGGAGAAGTGATTTTTGAGCATATTTTTTACCTGAATTGTACCCAACCAATAACTAACAATTCTAAATATGTGAAAACTACTCCCTGCATAAATTGGCCTTCTTCCAAAAGCTATTATATTTATGCTTTTGCTGGTCATTTAACTGCTGAAGACTTTCAAGTTGGTTGTCACGTGAAATTTGTTGCTCCCAGTTCTTGGAAGGCTTTGCAAGTGATTTCCTATGATAAAATACACAAGGCGTTAGTCTATGGATTTGAGATTTCGTGGTTGCATCTTCCCTGTCAGGATCATTGTGAAAATTCAGAGCACTGTTACTTCAACTCTACCAGCCAGGAAATTGGATGCCCTACGCAAATACAATATTGTTCTTCCACTCCTATGGGACCTAAGGAGAGTACTAATTGTGGTAAAGATCCATCATTTTAACTATTTTAACTTGTTTATGTGTGCATAATTTATAATCGCCTATAATTTGGGTCTGACTTCTGATTTTTTTTTTTATTTTTTTTAATCTTACTTTAAACTAACTTTCATCTCCTACAAAATTTATCTATAAGATGATGATGAGTCACTCTCATTTATATTAGGGTTAAATAAGTAACTGATTCCCTAAATATATAAACTTTTAGGTTTTTGTTGCCTAAAAAGTTTCTCATTTATGCAATTAGTCTACACTATTAACTCTTCATCGACAATGGTGATCTAGCAATGCCACATGGTTATGTCTAGTGACGTGGCACTGCCATGTGAAATTTTACAATATTGACACGGAACTTTTTAATTTTTAGAAAAATTAATTTTATTTTTTCCTTTTTTTAAGATTTATTGAATTTTATTTTTGGCAGGTGGTCTGTTACATTTTTTTCTTTTCAAAATAGTAAAAAAAACATTTTAAAAAAAATAATCCACGTCAACATTGTTAAAAGTCATGTTACAATGCCACAATGCTTGAAAAACACATGTGGTATTCCCTCAACATCGTCAATGAAGAGTTAATAACAGGGTCTAATTGTATGGATGAATTTTTTTTTGAGAGATCAAAAGCATAAAGAATATTTTAGGAAGACTAAAAGGAAATAATTGTATATTTAGAGGAATTTACTTATGCTTAAATATTATTTAGAAACACACATACAAATTAACTTTATTTAATTAGTCAAATGTGCATATTAATTCTTTCTTAACATACAAATAATACATATTATTTAATTCTTTGTTTTTCACTATTATTTTATTTATGTGTATGCTTAAATGTTGTTAATTTAGCAATCACATTAAAACTTTCTCAATATTGTAATTTGTATGCTTTGTTGAAACCCATAAATTCGCTCAAAATATTACAAAAAATCGAACTATTTGCATTCTATAAAGTGATAGTTCCATTCATTTTTTTTTTTTTTTGAGAGATGATAGTTCCATTCATAAAAAAAATAAAAATTCATAAAGTGATAGTTTCTTCCATTCTTTGGTGATGCAGGGAAATGGTCTGTGATTTTTTCATCGGCTAAAGGTAAGAACTTTATCGCATTGATTTAGCTAAAGATTACAATTTTTTTCATCAAAGCAATGAAAATAAAATGCAAACCAGGATTAAAGTCTGAACCTGATTACACAAAAGAAAGAACAACAACCCCCTAAATAATTCTAAATAGACACCATGCATAATATTTGAGTATTATACCTTCCTAATCCTCTAATCACAAATATTTGAGATTGCTTTTGATTACACCATTTTTGGAACGAGTTTGTATATGCTCACTGCTTGTGTTTTTTCTTAAAGCTTGTCTATTTGCCTGCTTCTTTTGCTTTTTGTTTCTACCTGTTGATGGACATACAAGGCTAGACTCAAGCTCCTCATTAGTACAATCCCCCCAAAACTTTTGTAAAATGTCAACACTTCTCTAAGCTTCAAACGAACAAACAACTGCAGTATGCACTTGTGCATTGACAGGCTCCAGAACAGAACGCATGTCTGCAGATAGAGAAGTGTGGTAAGTAGTAATAGGTTGAAGCATAAGACAAGGCATGAGTGTGTTATCCAAACCAGAAGAAACTATAGAGGTAGGAGGTAAAACTTGTCTGTCAAAAGCTATAGGAAGAACCAACTTATCCATGACATGTATATCCAATCTTGCACTATAGGGTAATAGGTTCTGAAACAAGGACTGTATACATTCAAACCTTTTCTGAAACTTGGTTGTCCAAGTCCTCCACTAAAGCTTCCCCAGTATCTGCATTAGTCAGATTCAATAAAGCAAAAGAATTGTGTGTTATGACCACATGGTCTTCTGATCTTCCATGAGTGACCAAAGTAGACTATTAGACATTGATATATGATTCCTCTTCCCACTGATTAGCTCGGTACATTGTTGATTGCACTTGAGTCTCTTTCCACTTTTCAGCTTGGGCCATACATGGTTTCTCCACTCCCACTACAAGAAATGTTGCATTTTGCCAGGGGCAGAAGCCCTGGCAAAATGCAAAAAGCCTTGGCAATTGGACGTTTGCCAGGGGTTTTGCCAGGAGCAGAATCCCAAGCAAATATGCTCATCGCA
>Ga0315914_1001387_pt1 | contig 35888 bp, 17 predicted proteins | sample MpolenodulesMG_FD_203920 | JGI IMG/M metagenome (GOLD analysis project Ga0315914, IMG submission 203920) | Medicago polymorpha root nodule microbial communities from Los Angeles, California, United States - elongated nodules | ecosystem: Host-associated > Plants > Roots > Nodule | place: USA...
TATTTATAAAATTTTAAATATATACATATATATATATATATATATATATATATATATATATATATTTTGAAAGGAAAAAAAAAACTCTTTTATATAGTTACCAGAAATTTAAGGACAAAAGTTTTTTTTTTTAGGGAAGGACAAAAGTTTATCAAGTTCATTTCACTCTCATATATAGTTATCTAAGGATATTTAAGTCTATGTTTTTTTTTTACCGAATTTGAAAGACTATTTTATATTTAGGGTTAAATATGGTTTTTGTCCCTGTAAATATGTTAACTTTTTGTTTAGTCCTGCTAAAAAATTTCTTCAACTTTTAGTTCTCCAAAAGTTTTTCATCTTCACTATTGGTCCCTCCTTTAAAGTAAACTCATATGTAGAATTCATATTTTTAAATAAAATTTTGCAGAAAAATTTATAATATTATAAAAATCTATCTCCAAAAAGTTTAGAATTTTTTATCAAAACATGAATTAAATATGAATTTATATATTTTTTGCGGTTAAAAATTCATATTTAATTTATGTTTTGTTAAAAAATTCTAATTTTTTTTTTGGTGAGTGATTTTTAAAACACTCTGCACAGTTTCATTAAAAAAATGACTTAAAAATAGGGATCAAAAGTAGTGATTGAAAATTTTAGAGGGACTAAAATGAAAAGTTAGTATATTTATAGAGACCAAAAACATATTTAACTCTTAAATTTAACTAGGGATATTTAAGTAATTTACTTTTTTTTTTACCGATTATCATTCAATCCGTATTTATTAAGTAACATATAATTTATCTTAACCGTGAATATCTAATAAGGCATGTGCTTCGTGCTCGTGGCAAATTTTATATACGAATATCTACATATATTTTTTTTACCATCCCCGAATGAAATCCATTTTTTTTTCTTTTCAAATGGAATAACTTCATATCATATCATACCTACTCCTAAATTTTAGAACCCTCCAAACATCAAAAGTGCTGCTGTTGCTGTTCCAACTTCTAGTGGAAGAGAAAGGGGTAGGCCTCCTATTGTGAAGCCTCAGATGACTGAAATGAGAGTTGAATCGATAATTAGGTGCATGGAGGGTTAATCTTGATGATGAAGTAGTGATGATGTGTAGAAGTTGGTGTGGTCTTATTAGATTTTATTATCATGTGTAACGCATAAAACGGGTTTAATTAACTAAGGCAGGATCATGCAAAATAAATAATTATGAACAATATGATGCAGTTGCAAGTCAAACAATTTATATCTTCGCAATATTTTCTAACACGTTGAGAGGATCATAGAGACCATTATTTGTGTGAATGAGTCAGCATTCTGTCTTCATTTTCATTCTCATCTATTTTCTCCCCTTAAGCCTCTATTATTTCAATAGTATACAAAGTTTAGCATTTTACAAACATTCAATTAAGAAATACAATTTAAAAGCTCAAGCAAGAGAATATAGACATAAAATAATATAATTCTCTCATCGTATTTAGTTAGACGGTACTCTATATTAAAAATAACTTAAATGATTGACTTGTTACAATTAAATAACTTAAAGACATAAATGACACACAAAAAAAACTTAAATAACCAACTTATTATAATTAAATAACTTAAAATATCTCTGCTATAATTTAGCCTATAAACTTTTAACCTTACAGGGTTTTTTCTGTTGGAAATAAATTGTAATTTAATTGAGAAACTTCCGTATGCTATAAGTTACTCCAAAATTAGCCTTTAAACTAGTAGTTTCTCAGGATGCAAATGCAAGTATTTGAATATATAAAGCAAATCCAATTTGAACTTTTAAGGAAAGTATCTTATATTATGTATAATGAGAGAAATGACTAATCTATTCAGACCAACAAAAAAACATGACATATGTACCACAAGCATACATTCTAATAGATTAATTAAATTCAAGATATTATAATCAAATTCAGTTAATTAATCATTTGTTTTAGAATAGAAAAATTCAGATCAAATTTAGAAAAGTAAAGAGTATTACATTAAGCAAACTTAAGAATGATCCCATTTGAAGGTCCAAAACTGTAACAACTCATTCTCACTCTCTAATATTCTCAACAAAAATTAAATACACCAAAACAATTTAAAATTAGAAAAGTATAGGTTTAATTGAAGTTTTCCTATTTGATTTCATTTTTTTTTTGGATTTTGGTCCTCTATTTCTAAATAACAATTTCAGTCGTATACTTTGTCATTTTTTCAAATTAGCCTCATCCTTTCCCTTTGCATTGGTGTGACACATTATATATTTTTCTAGTATTCAAAAGTTCAGATGAGTTAGATTTCAAAATGCATGTTTTAAGGAAGTATATTACTCTTATTTTAAGTGGTCCGCATTTATTTGTTGCTTTATTGTTATCTTTCTATGCTTGTGTTGTCCAGTAAATAAATGTAGGTTGATTTCGATTCTTACTGCATGTGTGTGCTTGGGGCTGTTAAACTTAAGTGTTGAATAACATATCAGACCCCCTTTAACCAAAGAATAAATACCACGACATCTTTAGATTTTGAGGTGGAACTCCAAAATTATAATTTTTTACAATAGTTATAGAATTAACAAAGTGTTGGGCACGGAAGTGTAGTTGTTTGGACCATTCCCATTTCTAGCTATTGGATTTGGAGAAAAGAGACGATGAAATTTTGAAGTTTTAAAGGTACTAATTAAAATATCCATAGATAAAATACAACATAAAAGTTAAAAGAGTACTAAAAATGAATTAGTACTTCCCCTACATTGAAGTACAAACTAATTCATTGATTATGTCTTTGATTGGCTAAAATATAGGAAATGCAAATTTTATTTTTCAAGTGCTTCAATAATTTTATACACCTTTTCCGAATTAAGAAATAAGCATACTCTAGACGAAAAGATTACTTGTATAGATTGTAATTGATTTAATGAATGTGATGACTAGCATTAAAAGAGCCTAAGAATAAAATAACAATGTCGACTTTCATGTCTTGGATGTAAACGTGTCTTCATTCTCAGGTGGAAAATTCTAGTGGCAAAAATTGTTGCTGAAAATTTGTGAGATAAGAGAAAGTAATTTTGATTATATACACAACATATTATATCTTACATCTAATTGTAGAGCAAAAGCCATCTCTAATCCTAAGTCTCTAATAGAACAATGATTATGAGTTCTAGAGACTACAAAACTGGGTGGAAAAGACCTAACATCATGTACTGATTAGTTATACATAAGGCATGAACATGAATGTATTTCATTTGAATACTATAATTCTTCTACTTGGACTGAAAAACCACATTGGCATCGCTTTGTCAACAAAGAGGTTTCCTTATCAAAGCTCTCGTACTCTTTTAGAAAAACATGCTCATGGTCTTTTACTGGGATATTTACTGAAACATCCAGATCGGTATCACATTTGTCTATCTGATGGCGTCTAGGGGTCTGACTCTTGTCACTACTACCACATATTGTGGCATTTGACACTTCATCATTCACACAATGGACATCGTTTGACACCTCCGGTGTCAAACTGTTATTATAACGATTGTTTAACCTTTGACGAGTTACAATAGATGAAAGAAGCTGGTACCACCTACGAAGAGCTTCTGTTTCATCCCTTTTCTTTTCTTCAGCTTTTTCTCTTTCGTCTTCTTCTGCAAATGCCTGAGTTGAGGAAGAAAGCAAGTTATAGCACATATGTAATGAAACTATACAAATAGGATGCAGTATTGACATACACAGATTTGAGGGAAGCTGCAATTTTAAGAATGAAGAATATAAACAAAATAAATCCATATTGACAAACGAAGCTACCGTGATTTACACTGTGTAAAGTACATCAAATTCATTTCAGCAGATTTATGGAGGGAAATAAAAAATAATACAGAATAAAGATTTCACAAGTCAAACTTGAGTTCATCTGTAAGACCGCAACAATATAACTTATTCATTGGGAAAAGAAATACCTCTAGCAGTATATCCTTGAACTCGGCACACACGACAATACCATTATAGACGGGATGTGCTCGGCCATTTTTAAATTCAAAACCAACCATAGCAGGTGCAGAATCAATCTCTAGCCTCTTGGCAACAGAATATGCGCTTCGAAACCTTAAGTGCACTGTACCTGGTGGAAGACATTTCTCAGACCAGACATCCACTTGACCACGCTCGTTCTAGATGTAAAATAAGAATTGTAACTGTCAGCAATTCGAAAATTTCTATAACAAGTAAAATATAAGTTTGTTTAAATCTGAATTGTCCAGTTTGTTTAAAAATTGGAATTGTAATCATAGGTTTGGGCTTCAGGAATCTAGTTTCTAAGTTATTGCCTTGGTTCTGAAATTGCCGTTGTCTTTCCTACCGCAACCTCATTGTCTACGGAATATGGTAATTCAGAACAAAGACAGTATTCATTAGAACAGTTGTGCACTGGACCAATAAGAACATGTAGTTGGTGCACCAAAATCTACCTTTCGAGATCCAGATCTAAATTATGTTCAACTAACAATTATTGTCTCAATCCAGTGTGCAAATCACATGGTGCACCGTGTCTATTTAAGAATTTTCCAAAGGGTAAAAAGTTGAATACTGTCTTTCACACTTATACCTTAATTATAAATGAAGAGCATTCATAGAACGTAAAGGCGATACCTTAGGAACTATTCCATTCACCGCATGAGGAAGATTCAATGGTTCAAGTTGCCACTTCCCATAAAGTTTAATATTTTCCTTAGGATCAGTAGAGCAGTCATAGTCATCAGCTTCAAAATCTTGTACTTTCAGAGGCTTAATGGATCGTTTAAGCTCCTGGAGAGATATTTTGGGGTAACAGATCAATTACACGTGCATATTAATAGGGGAAAATGCAATGAAATCAAGGAAACAATATTGAGCAATGTCAACCAGATTAGACCTTTGCAGGATGTTCATTGGGTTTCACTTGCAGCCCTTCTCGGAGCCATCTCTCTTTGGTCATAACAGTTTGCACACAAGTCCTAGGGTAAACATGGTGACCTGAACAAAACCCCAGAATCGGACCCTTTGGATGAAGTATTTGATACTTTGTAAGCCATTTTTCTATGACATAAAGTGGATGATTTTTGTAGGCCTGCAAAGGGAGAGTCATGAAAAATAGTATCGCTGTCTACAATATCAAACATCATGTTGGCTAAGGTTACTTTTGAAACTACCTGCTGGTTGGTTGGAAGAGGCTCAGTTAATGCCCTAGTTTCTAACTCAACGTCCTCAATAGAATGAACCACACCTCCAGTTGCTCCAGACTCTAAGCTTCTCAGCGGTGCTAACACTGATTCCCACCATGTTGAATTAACTCGCTGTGATGCTATCTTGTACCACTTCATACAGTACCTAATATGTCAATATGTACTAGCATCTTCAGGCAATGAAATGAAACTTTATCAGTGTAGTTAGTATCCCACGATAAGTATCCTGATACGATACGAAAACAGACATGGGTGATATTTATCAGGGTCTGTGTCCCAAATGACATTGTATCCTAGGCGTATCCCATGTATCCCGATTCAATCTAGTATCCAACGATACTGTGACATTTGCGTTTCAGTTGTAGAAACCAGGTCGGATTGCGCGACCCGGCAAATTTTTCAAAAAAAGTTCAGTTTTTTTTTATGGATCAGTCATGGAGCTGGGTCAGGTTTTGTATGCCCCTCCAGAAAACCCCAAATTTACCCTATTTTCTTGGGTCAGGTTTATGATACCCATCAGATGTTGCAGGTGAACCATTTTGTATTCAAGAGTTTTGTTTTGTAACCTACCAATTAATTTGGAGCTATTCCCAAAAGCCACTCACCTTCTCTCTTTTACGACTTCCAACACACATGATATGTTTCTCTACACTCTATAGTCTATATGTTTGATTTTGATTGAATTATGGATGTTTTATGTTATTTACTTTTGCTTATGACTTAAGTTTGAAGTATCTTGAAGTTTATGTATGATATTTGAAGTTTTTTGTAGTTTATATATGATATTTTAAGGCATGTTGTTTTAGTTCATGTATCTTACGATACACGATACGATACGATATATGATTCAAAAAAGTGGTCGAACGATACACGATACGTATCCCAATTTGACAACCATGAACTTTATAGCAGAGTCGAGTAGAGCTAGAACACCATAGAACACCAAATAGAAAATATATATCATCAAAAAGCAAAAAGTGTGTGACATATTGCTGGCTGTAATACTTGTTCATGTGTTGCCTTTCTGTTAATGATCCATAATGTTTTCAATGGGATTTTGTGACATACTTGCATGTTATTCTAAAAATGTGAGAAATTTCCATAAACAAATAAAAAGGCAACTTAAGCAGCCAATAAGCAAGTGTTTATGCAAAGCTTTCAAGAAGTTGACTAGTGTTAACGGAGTTGCAAACCATCACTGCATTCATGCTGAACATATATACAAAGTAGAAAATATCAAACCTGCGGGTCACATCTTTGGCCCCATGCCCAGCAAAAGCAACTACATATCTCAGAGATGATTTGCATGCAGCAACCATGGCTTCAACCTTGTCTTCTCCATCAATAATCAAATTCACAGCATCAATATGCACCCACTTTCCTGTCAAATTTTCTTCACTGCAATATATTTCGGCCCAATATAAAGGAGATCCTACTTTCATAGATCCAACTGCTGTAGAAATTAGTTGGGGAAAGGTTGAAGATTCTTCACCTATAACTCTTTTTATTCTTTTTAATGGACAGGAAAAAATTGATGAATCAGCATTTTCACCCGACTCCACTTTACTCTTGGAACATCCAACTGCTGTAACAGAAAGAGCCATTTCCATCTGCATCTCAAATTCAAGATCCCCTTTCCTCTTTAATTTATGAGATTTGTCAGTTATATGTGATTCGAGGTTATTATCTTGTGCCTCAGAAGTTTGTGAGTTTGTCACACTATGATTCGAATTTTCAGGAACAGAAGGATCTTTAGATTGATCCATATTGCTTGGTGCAGTGCGTTTCTTACTTTTTCGTGAACGACCAAGAGAACTTTCACATACTTTCTCTCTTTCAGAAGACAATGATTTTTTAGGCGATTTAAAATCCAACTTTTGCTTAGATACCATTGGTGTTGAAGTACCAAAGACCCCCTTACTAGAACCACTTGCAATTGGTTTAAAAGATTGATCTGGTTTAAGAGATGAAACATCCAAAATGGACACAAACCTGAAATATGATTTCAATAAGAAAACTCCACATATTTGCTTAAGCAGATGAGATTAAATTCTTCGAAACCTTATAGTAGACATATTTTATCTAATTTCTTAATTAAAACTATGTTTCTAACTTGATTATAGACCCTCCAGAATAAGAGCTTTATAATTCTACAAAATTTTCACCATGAAGATCATAACTTATTCACTTTATTACTATTATTATCCATACTTTGTCATACTCATTTCATTACATGCAATGTCACTGTTAGAGTATAATCACCACCATCCAAAATAACAAAAAGTGAGATCCTGCAGGTGGTAAAAAATTAAAAGAAATGAAAGGATAACCTTCGGTGCTCTTATCGAATACCTGGCTGTAAGATTTAAAGCTCTAAATAGTGCCACTGACAAAGCTGCAATCTGAAAAGAAAAAAAAAAAAAAAAAAAAACTTCTCGCTGTAAATAATATCAAACTACCAAAGCAATTATATAAAGTTAACAGACAACACAACTAACCCATTCTTAAGAAACTTTATTTTACTTTTGCTTTGGGTTAAGTCATTTATAAGCAAGATGAAGAGGTAGTTAAAAGACCGTTACTTCATTCTGAGACTGAATTAGCACAGATCCTGCACATTCAACCATTTAATGCCTGATCGGAACTAGTATCTCTATTAGAAGAATTCGGAAAGAATTTCCCTTAATAGTTAATACAAATACAGTACGAATACCTCTCCCTCTTATCTATTGGCAACAGGCCTTATTTCTCTAATCATCCCATCCCGACAGCCCCCAATACCTAACTATATAACTAATTATATCTCCCCCGGCACAAATCTATCAATGTCTTATATACCACCCTAAAAATTTCACCTTGTTCTCAAGATTGGATCGCTCTCTTCTTATATAGCTGTACTGGTTAAGAGAAACATCCTTCTGGATCATCATTTCTGAAGGCTTCAAAAATAGAGGTAACCGTTCATGTCTCACATGTTGACAAATGATAACTGTGACACCTTGTAAATGCTGCCTCACCTGTACAATTTCTTCAACATCATCAACTGTACTGAGAAACACAACAATGGCAAGACAGGTTGATGTGCTGCCCACTCCCACTCTTGCTACAACTGTATCACTTGGACCCTATTTTGCCTTTGTATTCATTGATTTCTTTTCTTTACTTTACAGCCACTTCTTTTCTCAAAAAGGATGGACTTGGCCCATGGGGCTAGAGATAATCAGTCCTACATATCCTTCATACTCAATCAGAAATTTAGGAACTGTGATAAATTAGGTCAGGTGTCTTATGGAGACAAACTGACCCCGCCTCTTAATTTCTGATCTTGCCCACATCTCTTTTACGCTTTGGCCTTTAACCTCCTCTGTCATGTGAGCAGCGTCACCAATGGAACCTGCAGCACAACTATGCAGTTCAAATGGAAAAAACTTAACGTCCCTAGTTTTGATGTTGCTGGTGTGACAATCCCCTCAGTGGAAAACCAAATTCTGGTGGCGTATGTCCCTTCCAGACCGTTTCTGGTTCTTCCATTTTTGAAGCCTTTAACACCATCGTCCACATAATGCCCATTGACACTTATATTGCCTCCTAGAAAAGGGGTTCCCCCACCCCTTTGCCATGACATGACCAATGGTAACCACTTCTGTTCCTAGCTCTGCTTCTCTGATTTCATTTTCTCTTTGTTTCTCCTTTTGGGTTAATCAGCATCTTTCTCCCTCATCTTGTTATTCATTTGACTTACTTTCCCAATGTCATGTACCAAGTCTTCAATCTTTCATTGTTCTTCCAAATTTTCATGATTCCTCATGTACTAGAAAAACCTCTTCACTCCCGTGCTTTGAGACTGCTAGTTCTGATATCTTGCTCTCTCGTCTTGATATGGCCCAGATTCTGATTGAATTCTATATCATTTTTTGCCTTTGCCTCCACTTCACTGCATTTTCTTTGGCTTCTGTTCTTGATTACTCTTATGGCTCATCAACGAATAATGTTCTTCTACATCTCTAATGTAAACAGCATCTGAGGCATTGCTTCTCCTCAAATTTCAAAGCTGTCTGCCTAGGCCGACCGTTGTGGACTCGCAGCACCCCAATTCATCCTTCCACAACACTTCAAACAGTATCAGCAATTTTTGCACCATATACTCTCTCTCTCTCTCTCTCTCTCTCAAATGACAAGATACCTCTCATTCTCAACCCTCTTTTTATATATAGACAACATGCCTCATTTATTTAATCATCCAAGCCCCCAACTACGAACCAAGTAGTTTGAACTCCCTCAACTATCAAACCTTTCAAAAGCTTACTAAAAGATAAATTAGGAATATACTAAAGTATATATCAGATGGTAAATACAAAAGCAACAAAGTTTCTATTGAAAGAAATGTACCTCTTCAGGACTACCCTCACGAAATTCTAAAGCTGATGCTAAAGCAAAGTGCGGTGACTTTTCTCCATTTGTACAGTTTTTGACATGGAAATTTTCATGGAACTGCAAGTGTTACACACAAGGAATCAAACAAGATATACAAGTGATACAGCATGAAGCCATCCAAAACTGCCCAGTAAATGAAACAACATATACTAGTTAAATCAAACCATACCCATGAGATTAAAGGACAAAGAGATTTTGAAGTGAGCTTTGTGACATTTGATAGCTGGAGCAAGTGCGCTGGAAGTAGAGAAAGCAGAGAAGCCTGCCATGATAATAGACGAATTTCGTGAAATCAAAAAAGATAAAAACAGAGTCTACACGAAAAATGCAATGAAAAAATTATCATCTGGAAAGCCCTAATTTATCAAACAATTTCAGAAACACTATGAAAGAAAGAAGATTTAAAAATTGAGCTATTGATTATCACAAAAATAGGGATGTAAGGAAAACAATGGAATGATGAAAACATGATATAACACATAATAGTAAAGCAATGCTTCTTTTTTTTTATTCCGAAGATATTCTATATGCATTTAAAAATTATCAATAATAGTTAACCTGAATAAGAGGATCGTCACAAGCCCTGTCTATTAATCTTCCACGAGCAAGTAAACAAAGCAAATGAACCTTGTGAACAAGTTCAGCCAATTCCTAAGAATTCACAAAAATATAATTTTTAGTAACTAGCAAAAATTTATTGACATAAAGCCAATTCCACTCACTAATGTTTAAAGACAACAACTGACCTTGTCTTCAGCAGAAGCTCGGCGTATTTGTTTCTTTACAGATGAATTAGGGGTTACATTCAATTCTATTGTCATAGGATGATCATCCACAGCAACTGTCCCATCTTCCCAATCCGAGTCATCCAGTTCTTCCTTTTTATCAATGTACCCCTCGTCTATACTTACATGACCACATTTCTCATCTGCAGAATCCTTTCCAATAGAATTTCTACTACAATGTTCAACTTCTGAAGTTTTTGGTGGGAGAATCGGTTCCACAACATGAGTTCCATTTTGTACTGGCTCAAACTCATCCTACAACAAGATCAGAAGAACTTGATTTTGGCCATGGTTATACAATTTCAAAAGTTAACTATAAAGTTAAATTATGTAACAAATTCACCATAAGAGCTGAACAGAACAAATTATGTAAAAGCAACGGGGAGTTACAGGGAACTAACCGTTGTCTTTTTCTTAGAAGTGCCACCTTTGTTAGCACGACGTAGAAGTTTTCCCACAGCACCCTTGGATATTTCGGTCAACGATCCTGAAATCAAGCATTAGCATCAACCACTCACGACTCAGTAATTGGCATTGGACATAATATCATCAAAACCATTAAAAATTGTTCCCACCTTCGGTGTTGTGTTGGGATTTTGTTTCATCTTCTGCAAATTTGACAGCAAACAGCCAAAAACAATATACCAGCATTAGAAATGACATCATATACTAAATGCATCAAGTGAAATTAAACTAAAAAATATCACCATAAACATTGATTAGTTCATTCAATAGCTTTCATTTTCTTAAATTATATGTGTCAGTATAACAAATAGAGTGAATGAATAATAATAATAATAATAATAATAATAATAATGGGAATGAAAAGAAAGTAACTACCTGAGGGTCTCTTCTTCCGTTGCGAACCGCTTCCTCTGCGTGGCATTCTTCTTCTTCGAGGAGAAAGGTAAATGAAATCGTCGCGCCCAAAACTGTTTGTTGGTTCGTCTTCTATTGGGTGGAAACCTTCATTGTACTACCCTACGTGCGTCTACACCGCCACTATCTAATGGATGCCACATTAAAATGACCGGCATGCCCCTCCCTAAAACCATAAAGGACTTAAAACCCCCTAAACCACCACCTCCACTATCTCACTCAATACTTACTTCAAGGGGGTATATTGGATTGAGATTTCAAAAGACTATTTTGGCAAACAAAATCATGAAGATTTTAAAAGACTTTGAGCGATTATATTGATTTTGTTGGATTTTAAAAGACTTTTTTAAATGACATTTTACAATTAGGATTTTGAACACATGACTTCAACCGATTTATAATACAGATTTTTTGAGATTTCAAAGGACTTTATGAGATTTTATGATTTGAAAGGATTTTATGGATTCATAAATAAAATCAAAATGACTACAGGATAAAAACAGATTACAAATGTACCAAAAAAAAAATAAAATTACAAACTTTAAGGTGTATGATACACATAAATATAGAAATGAATCCAGTAATCATTTAACATCAAAAAATAATGATAAGAAGTTACGTGTATCATACACCTTAAACACCATTACAGGAATGCTCACTTATCAACAAAAACGAAATAACAAAACAATCTGCTAACAAACAAATAATGATAATAAGTTAGATGAAAAAAATGACTTAACAAAACTTAAACTTGAACGTGAACAACAACGTCAAGATGGGAAAAAAATGAGAAGCAACTTCCATCGGGGGAAAAAACGAGAATCAAAAGTATAAAAATCTAACTTATTATGGAAATCTGAAAAAGTCTCAAGGTTTTTTTTGTGAGATTGTTGAATGAGCATGTTATGTGTATTTTCAACTAAAAAGTCTCACAAAATCCACTACACAAAAGAATCTATTAAAATCTAGATACTTTTGAATACCATGAGACATTTTTTAAGTTAGGGGAAATCTCATTTGAATACCACCAGATTTCGTTGCCTGAATAATAAATCTTGATTGTCTTAATTGAATAACACAAGATTTATTTATATTCTATAAAAGTCTTGATTATATACCACAAGACTTTTTTATTTTTAAAAAGTCTTTTAAAATCTCATGAAATCCCAATTCAATACACCCTCCTAAAATTGAAAGGCGAAAATGTTTTTAAAATTAGAAGTGAATTGATTACTTTTTGTTTCCATGTGATGTGAAGCTTTTTATTACTTCATGATCCGTTAATTCAATTTAAGATCCCTACTTAAGTGATAAGGAGAGGATGATATTATGCTTATGACGAAGGGTGTATGTTTTACTCATCACATATGATGGCTGTTATTTTTTAATAAAACTACTAGAACGCCGCACGGGTCTTACTGATTAAAGAGAGTCCAATTCGTTTGTCTATAATATTTGCAAAGAACAACATATTATTTCAAAATAAAAGATAGTTCTTCTATTAGTCGTACCACTTTTTAAGTTTTAAAATCTTTAAGAACATTTAAAACTGTGTTTTAAAAATTGGGATCAATTCCGCGTTTGAGTAAAAATAGAGGGACAAAAACGCCATAAAACTATAATAAGTAAACTATGACTTAATAATAAACAACTACACATATTATATACTTATTAAGTAGATACTATTTAGAAAAACAACCACGCAATATATAAATGAGTTAGAGTAGTATAAGTACAACAGTGTTAAAAAAAAAATCACTACTTTAAAGAATGAATAAAAACGATTTATAATATAATTATAGCACTTGTCTAAGGTTTTTGTTAACTAATGTTCAAATGATTACTCATTAAGTAGTCTTCCGTGGAAAGGAATTCTACCAAATGGTTTTTATTTATCTAATACCTAACTTTAATATCAACTATAAATTTTTTTTTCATGAGACACAAAATTATTTTTCATAAATCATAATCTACCAAATTGTTTTTATCTTTGCAAAAAATTTGTTTCTTTCTCAGCAAGATATAGGCCTGCACAATTTCCACCAATTATACGATTTATGTACCATCATATCTGATGAACTAACACATTGTAGCCTGCATAAATTTATAGGAAATCAACTTCCTTGCAGAAACCAAGTCGTTTCATAACATTTGAATTGCACATGAAATCTCATGGGTCAAATAAGAAAAAGTGATAAACATGTATCGAATGGTAGATTGATAAGTCATATAGATACAATACCAGATTAATCATACAATGAGGATGAATCTAATTCTGATAAGTCATACAAACAATATAATTTATGATACGTTACAAAACACTTCTCGATAAACCACATTTGATGTTACATCGGTGTCTTTACCATCCTCGTTAGTTATTAATATCTTTGAACCTTCTCTGGAAGTGACACGTAATATAGCCACTTACAACTGACGATGAGAAAAAACTGAAGATGGTAAGTATACTCCAACATGTTTCAGAGATTGACCTTGACTTTTGTTTATAGTCATTGCAAAAGAAACAGATAAGGGAAATTACTTCCGTTGAAACTTGAAAGGAACTCTAGTATCAGACGGTGTCAAGGATAATCTTGGAATAAACACCTTATCACCTATATTACTGCCAAAGTGATGGTATTCCTAAAGTGATTAATCTGTAATGGTGCATCAGATAAATTAAAAAACATGAAATATAACACAGATGTATAATTTGCAGGCAATTAGGTGTGTAAAACATATTAAAAAGAAGATGACCTCTGAAACTATGAAGAGCAAAAGAAACAACGTTCATAGCAGACAATGTATCCATTCTCAAGGGATTTTTAGGTTCGAAATCTGCCAGAACCAAGCAAAGTTGATTTGATGGAGAAAAAACTCAATAGACTTGATGAAATTCTACAGAAATTCGGGTCTCATGATGAGGATGAAGTATAATGACCTTTCAGATACAATCAACTCACATTCCTTACAAAAAATATATTCATTAACAATGTCATTATGACACACAATCAAATTAGTCGACTGAAATAATTATTTTCATGGGAATTATAGGCATGCACCAAGACTAAATGGGGAAGATGCAACACATTTTAACAGCTAATAACAGAAATTAAATACGTGTATTCATGCCTATCATGCCAATTGGCTAATTTTTTCGATACTATAAAGCTTGAGATATTATTAGAGGATCAAGTAATTTTAGATGGTCTTTTAACATTCCTTTCTGGCAAAAATCGTTTGACTTTCTGTATCAAATGCAATTGTGACTGGTAAACCAACATTAAAGAACATACAGTGGTTTTGACAAAAAAAATAATAATCTAATGTTCATTTGATGTACACGGCTACCCCAATAATTACATATTTCACACTTATAGTTGAATCATCCTTAAGAAAATTGCATACTCATGAAACGTAAACATGACCAATCATTTTTATAAAAGTTGACTTGTGATATTTGATGATATAACCTTAATCGTTAATTTAACTACATTCAATTATCCATATTATTTCAAGGGAAAAGTGGCCATAAAGAAATGGAAATAGGGATAAAAATGTAATAACATATCCATAGTAACTTCATTCATTGTTTTCCGTTTAAATTTTTCCGTACTATCTAGGATTTCTGTTATTTCAATCTTATTGATATTGGTTTCTCAAATTTATAAGTGAAATTAAGAAAGTCATATATTTATAACAATCCATATGACATCTGAAACATAGCATGATCAAGATGGAATGACAAATCCAATACATGGGCAGGAAAACCATAATAGACAGATTGGGGCAGGACACTTTTCTCAATTGAAAATCTCATGGGAGGGACAAACACATGCATGTTAATTTTTCTCTTAACTATAAATTTGATTTCTTGATTAGAAACCTACCCAAACCCAAAAAAACCACAGTAAACCACGCTCTTAAACCCCTAATGTCATAAAAATCACGTAAAGCATCCCACCCCCTCGTGAAAAATATGCTACCATTGATCCTCTCAACTCTCACCTCAAACTCGTTATTATTCTTATCAACCAAAACAGTGTATCTATCAATTTCATCGCCAAAATCCGACCCAAAACTATTGGGTATCATGACAACACCCTGCATAAAACCAATAACAACGTCATTATTTGAAACACCGAAACAAATACAAAACATTCAAACAAAAAAGAAATATTGAAACAGTAATATACTAACACAATCGACTTCAAAATCCATTGTGCATGTCCTATATTTCAAACGCAAGCAATTAATCATCTTGTCCATCTCACCGACTGGATTGCGGATTAACGGTGCTACTCGAAAAAAATTAAAACATTTGATTAGAAAGAGTGTACGACAAAACATATGTAAAAGCTACGTTTGGACTGGACGACCAACCATGTTTGAACAGGATGTGTGACGAATTTGTTTGAAAAAAGGCAAGGCTACTAAATGAGAAGGTCAAACAATAAAAACTTTAATGTTGATTTAAGAGGCACTATTGCTTTTAAATGAGAAGGTTAAACGATTGTCTTTAAGTGAGTAGGGAACTTTCGAATTTGAAATGAATGACAAAGGAACATTTAATGCGTGGCAAATGACTCTTTAAGAGATTGTTCTTAAATGAGAAGGTCAAACAAATCCATTTAAATGAGGAGGGAATATTCGAATTTGAAATGAATGACATTTATTGCGTGGCAAATAGGTGAGAAGGTCAAATGTTAGAATTTATTGTGTGGCAAATGAGCGTTTAAAAGTTTGATCTTAAAGAAGAAGGTCAAACAATTGCATTTAAATGAGGAGAGAATTTTCGGATTTGATATGAATGACAAATGTGCATTTAATGAATGACAAATGAGTGAGAATGTCAAATGTGAGAATTCGAAATGCTTTAAGGACATTTAAATGAGAACGTCAAACAATTGAATTTGAAATGAATGACATTTATTGCGTGACAAAGGGGTGATGAGGTCAAACCTAAAATTAAATGCGTTAGAATGGGAGGAAAATTGCTAAGTTAAATTTAGGGTTAGGGTTAGCTTGACCAGACAAGTTTTAGTAAGTAAGATGTTTCAATTTTTACGAAGTCGTTGTGCATTGGCTGTGATGACATTTTGCATAATAATAATAATAATAATAATAATAATAAGGGTTAAATATGTTTTTAGTTCTTATAAATATATCAACTTTTTCGTTTGTCTTTTTAAAAAATTTCTTCAACTTTTAGTTCCTATAAACCGTTTTAGTCTTTCTAAAAAATTTCTTCAACTTTTTTCGTTTTAGTCTTTCTAAAAAATTTCTTCAACTTTTAGTCCGAACTATGTCCTAATATTATTATTTATGCAAGGATAATTATGTAGAATTTGGTATTTACTTTTTTAGGATTAATAATTTATGAACATTCTTTTTCATGAGATTTATGCGGAAAACTTGTAAGCCGAATTAGGACGTACGTTTTCATGATAATAGTTGTGCTTCCATGATATACTTCAACCAAGTCGCCCTTTCTTCAGGCATGTGACTGCTGACTAAATGGGAATTGAGGAGGAGGGAGGAGAGCTGGTGTGGGAAGTGGAGGGAAATGGTCCTGCTTCCTCCTAGGCAGAGACGGATCTGGACTTTCAATACTAGCATGACAATTTTTTTTTGTCAAATAATTAAATAATATTAAATTTAATAAGAAATTATATTAAAAATAGTTGTAGCAATTCTTAAAAGAAAGAAGTTGTAGCAACCAAAATTATAAAGAAAATAATATATTTTTCACTTATTAAAAATGAACTAAAATTATATCATTACTAATTATCCTAAAAACATCTCTTTCTATTCTTTCTATATAGGTTAAGATTATATATTTGAGATGTTTTGTGGGGGACAAGCCTAGATTGTGGCCTAAGTGGTTGTGTTGGGCAGAACTATGGTTCAGCACCAATTTTAATGTGTCAGCTGGTATGGTCCCTTTCAAGGCCTTGTATGGTAGAGAACCTTCACCAATTCTTAAGGGTCCGACTATCCCATCAATTGTGGAAGCTGTGAACATGTTATATCACGAGAGAGATGTTATTTTGGATCAGTTACCGAAAAATTTAACTGTAGCCCAAGAGAGAATGAAGAAACAAACTGACAAACACAGGAGGGAATTAGTATTAACAGTGGGAGAATGGGTGTACTTGAAAGCCAAACCTTACAGATGGAGCCCTCTGCCCAAGGTACTATGGTGCTTACTCCTTACCAAGTGGTGGAACAGATTGGCTTTGTTGCCTTTAAACTGGCACTACCTGAGGGATGCAGAGTGCATCCAGTGTTCCATGTTAGCAAATTAAAGAAGGCTGTCGCTGCTGATTATGTATCTCAACCTTTACGAGCAGCTATCACTAACGAGTGGGTCCTTCAGCCAGAATTGGAAGATGTGATGGAGCTGAGATACAACTCCCATTGAGCAGCAGAAGTATTAGTTAAATGGAAATACTTGCCAGAATGTGACAATTCGTGGGAAAGCATGGATAGCTTACAAGCAGCATTTCCTTGTTTTTCCCTTGAGGACAAGGTGAAAGTCCTAGGGGGGAGTATTGTTAGTGGAACAGCTGTTAGTAGGGTGTATGTCAGGAGTAGAAATACTGGGAATTAAACATGTAATTAAAATTATCACAGTTGGGACAGCTGGGTAACTAATTCTGTTTGTGAAACAGAATTATAAATAGACATTGGAGGGAAGTTAGAAGTAAGTTTTGAGAACTCATTTGTAATTGGAGAGTGGCTTTCTCGAATTAGCCAAGTTACTGCATACTTTGAGTTGCTTGAGAATTCATATCTTGTTCCCTTTTACCAGTTGAATCTTTCACGAGGGTTCCAGATACAGTTGAAAGTTACTTTTTTTGAATATTATCAAGTTATCAAAAAAAAGAAGGGCTGAATTCTCAGGATGTTTATATTGCCTGTGACATCATTAAAAATGGAAAAAACAAGTGCGACTTCGATCCATATGAAGTAGGCGAGGGGGAAGATGATACTGGTGAATCTGATGTGAGGGACTTTATAGGTTCTGATTGTGACGACTTGGTTGACACGTCAAGAGTTAAATCAGTGAGGAGAAAGAAGAAATGCATGAAAAAACTGAAGTCAATAAAAGGGAAAATAGCGAAAGATACGAAAGGGATTTTGTTGAATGGGGTTCAAGAAGTCTCATAGATTTTCTTAAAAGTATTGGTAGAGACACGATTGAAGCGTTTTCTAAACTTGATGTTGCTTCGATCATAATCGAGTGCTGCCACCGAAGAAAGGGATGATAATGAGGCATTCAAATTTCCAAAGCAGGGAAATTTGAATTCAACTGCAAAATCTTGTCAGAGCGTACGTTCGGAAGAGCTTCCAAGTGGATTTGCAGCTATAATTAGTTCAAACATAAAGCTTTACTTGAGGACGAGCTTAATTGAGGAACTTTTGAAGCAACCAGAAACCTTTGATGGCAAAGTGTTAGAAAGTTTTGTTAGAATTAAATCCGACCCAAATGACTATTTACAGAAGAACTCTCATCTTCTCTTGCAAGTAATAGGTAATCTTGGTCTTCGCTTAAAGTTACTGGTCTGAAAAAATCAACCATACAATTTTTTATTAAAAGTACAGTAGTTAATTTGCTAGCATCATATTTTCAAGTACAGTATCAATACTATCATATTCTCATTTTTGTTGGTCTGATTTCTAAAATATTGTTTTTGCTTCATGATTTTATATATTCTTTTAAGTAGAAGCGGATCATACGTGTAATTTTGACAGCAATTTGCTTTAATTGGTAGGCAAAGAATATTGCACATAACTAAGTCATACATTGCTGCAGAAGGAGGTCAACATGAGTGACCTTCTTTTACTCGCTATCACACTTTCCTTATATGCTTACACTGATATATGTATCCATATCACAGGAATCAAAGAATCATTGAAGCAAGACGAAATCGGCCAAGAAATTTTGCTACAGCTTTCTAATGTGCCAAAAGATGTATCTATCAGCCAAATTTATGATGTTGACTTTTCTGAGGAATTATTACTTTGCTAACAATAGTTTCCTCTGTGATATCCCCCAATTCTAAAACCTGGTTACAATCAAAGTAGTAGTTTCCAAGTTAAAATGGAAACTCATTTTCAAACCATTTTTCAGAAAGATGTTGAATGTACAGTATTATTTCCTGCGTAAGAGCATAGCTGGATTTCTGATGTGAAGGTGATTATCTGTTATTGATTTCAAAGTTTGTTGATGTTATCCGATATGATTTGTGTATCCATATTGTTCAAGGAAATTAGGCCTAGGTTATTGATTCTGCATGATAAAATATAAAATTCATTATTTTATTTGGTAATTAACATGTTAAGGTAGTAGCCAATACATGTTTTGACTCTTCAACATTGAAGCCAATGTCCAATTTCTTCAATTGTAGAAATCATAGAAAACTATATCTCCACATGGTTATTAAGGTCTGTCTTTTAACTTCACGTCCAATATAACATTCACTAATGTGTAATGTCATATGATTAAAGCTAATATATGTCAATGGCATAGAGAAAGGGCCATTGAACTGATGGGAAAAGGAGAGGGGTTACAAGGGATACAATGTAAATCACAGGGGAGAAGCAATGAGGAGAAATGACATCAACAACTTCTTGAGAAACAGAAGCATACTATAGATTTAATTAAGGCTGCATAATCTAGGCATTTTTGGCTTTAGTTTTGTATCAGAACCTTTAATATATTTTTTTTGTGACATTTTAGATGTCATTGATTTTATAGGCTTTCCCTTGTTTGAGCATTGTGTTTCTTATGAATAAGAATTGATTTGTTAAATAATAATTGATTGAATTTATAGTGACCAAATGATAAACACCTTGTCTTTTACAGCTGGAGCTTGAGCACAAAGCCAGAACTCTGCATGAAGATATCACAAAGCATGTGTGTCGTATATCAATATTATTGTGCTGCGTAATATAATCCATTTTTTCTTTTGTAAAGATAGAGCTCAATATATTTCAAAGTGAAATATCGTAGAATCCAGCATGTGAAGATGGGCTATGAATCATGAAATTTAAAAAGTGATAGCATTGGCTATGAATTCCTTGATTTGTAGTTGTTGCAAATTTCTGCCACAAGAACCTGTCATCAAATTTAAAGCTCCTTGTTTAAATTTTTTTACCAGTCATTACGTCATATTTTTTTTTTTAACACACGCACTAGTCCTTGAAATTCCAAACATCGGTCAATTATTTTGGCTTCGATTTTATGAAAGTTGGAACATGTGCCATCCAACCCTGACATGATCATCAAGATTGCACGATTGCCTCAAAGGCTTAATTGGATTCTATGCAGTTAGGAGGATCATGCATTCGGTCAATTAAGTCCTTGGATGAAAATCAAATGATTTGGATTTAAACTCCAACAATCTGATTTAAAACATAACTTGAAATAAAATCCAAATGATTTTCATCCAACAACCGAGACTTTCAACTGTTTCAATTCACGACTGCAGTGATTCCATTTCCGTAAAATGCACGCTTCTCTGACTGTAGGGAATCACGATTCACTAAAGTGTACCTTAAACATTGGTGTGATAGGGCTTCCAACTGGAACCTTGGTTCTGTACATGTGTGAACCAAGAAGATAAACTGGAATGGAAAGTAGTATTGATGAAGTTGATACACCTAAACCCAACTGCCACACCTTGTTGTCTTCAATCCACACCACAAAAGTAAATGCAAACAATGCACCACATGACAGGCTAAAGACAAAGTAATTAAAAAATTCAGACCTTCTCTTTCTTCCTTCTACGGTAGTCTCATCAAACTGCTCAGCTCCATGAGGGGGAAGCAAACCTTTTATTCCAGTGCCACAGTTTGGTGACCTACTACAAGGGCCACAAGATAGAGGCCTGCAAATAGCATAGCTGCTTTTCCCCCCTTGAACTGTCTGACGTAAACCATTGGTGCTTCCCATAACACAGTTTGGTGGTTTGAGTCGGGGTATGTGAGCTTGTATAGTAAGCATTAGTAAACCCTGTTGATCTCAATCTTATCTTGATAACATCATGGAAATGTTATATTTATTCAGTTATTCCTTAATATGCTTCATTTATTTGACAACTTCATTGAACTAATCTCAATATATGTGATAAATCAATGCTTCCTTTCTTTGGTTAACATATTAGTTTGATATGATATGGTATGATATGATTGAAGGGCTGATTGGATTCACTTATTTGAGCTTATCTATTGACATATTCACTTGTGAGACTATTTAAGAGAGTATGTGAAAATAAGTTATGACATATACATATGTTGTTTTAAGCTTATTTCCATAAACTTTCTTGGATAGTTTATGAAAACACTTTTTAACTTGTATGAAAACAGTTTGACTTTAATTTATCTTTTGTTATTGAAATAGTTTATACTTTGTGGCTGTGAATCAAAATCTTCACAATGTGGCTGTCTCACGCATCTTTATTGCTGCATTCTTCTAGAATTTACCCTCTTCAACAAATTCCATTGGTACAATTCCTCCTTACTATAAGGTAATTAGTAATCACCTACCTAAAAGCATAGGAGTAATATTATGTACATCTTCTTTCCACATTCAAGCCTTCCATTGAAAATTATGGAGTAACACTAATTTTAGCTTATTATTATTATTATTCATTTTTTTAATTGTCATGTGTCTGATATACAAGCCAGTATTCTGTATTCCGATGAATTTGAAAGTCTTGAAGCATTTTCTTGCAAAGCAAGCAAATATATTAACTTCAAACACCAGTGGAAAAATTACAGAAGCTTAAATAGGATTAAAACTACCATGGGTGAAGTTTAACATGGGAAAGGTTAAAAGAGTACCATTTTTTTGTCCCAACATTTGAAAAATATTATTTACTTGCAATCTCTGCAGGAACATCAATCTGGCCAAATTATATTGCTGAAGTAGTCGTTAGGAGTCTTAAGTAGCCATACAATCATTCTATGGCTCCTTGCAGCAACAATTTTCTATTGGGATGGGTTGCCATATTTTTACGACTATAGGTTAAGAACTTTTCAAAATCATCTAATTACCAAAACATTTTGAGTAACAAATCTACAAAGTTGAGTCAGATGGAAATGTTTTACAATGACCATGTATTAATCTTTACAATTATTTGCATAATGCTCCACCTTGTTCGTTGCCACTTTTGATTGCGTGATCAGGTTTAACACATATCCAACCTCCTATTCTCTCACCCTGATAATATTTCTGCTTTGCTTTTTCATCCTACTTTTCATCTGCTGATATATGCCTTTTGCATTCTCCCACCCCAAAATTATCTTTCATTCCATAATGAAAAGGGTCCGATCTGCAATTATAAAAAATAACACAGTACCAGTTTCAAAGTAATCAATCTTTAATCTGTAACAAATGTTTTTTATAAGATGCTACATAATACACTTCAATAGATTTCATTGTGCATCAGAATGTCAGGAAACATAGTTACAAGGAAATCAAATCAGAATGTCCCCCCTTACACATGAGAGTGAAATAATGAGTTGGCCATTTTTACCATGAGAACTGATTTTCACAACTAAAATAAGTACCAAGGTTTACTATATCATGTCATTATAAATGCAGGCAAAAACAAAGATTGAAAATTTTGTTTTCAAGGTAACAATCATAAAACCAGTATACAAGATTTCAATGTAACTGAAAATGAAAACTGTTGCAGTTCAATTAACAATGACTTAGGAACAATATAGTTCAATGATCTTATGATCATGCAGAATTCACCAAAGGAGACATGCTGAACAGTAAAGTTGGTAGTGTATTCCTATCTTTGATTGTTGCATAATGGTGCACAAGAAAGTAAATGATTTTGCCTTGTATGTGCTAATAAATGGAGTATAGTATTGGTGATTTCATTTACAAAGGTAAAACATAAATGTACATTTTGACATTGCATTCAAATTTCAAAAGGTAACTCAAAACCTTTTGACCTCTTCACAAAAAACTCAAAACCTTTTGACTTGTTGACTTCATTTGCTAATGACTTCACTTCTATTCTCTCTAATCCAATATCAATGAGTTATATTTACAAAGAGACACAAAAGAGTTACAAAAAATTAACTTCAACAATTCACAAAGAACAAACTTTAATTTCTACCTTTTTCTCAATCTCTTCACAAGAACAAGAGACTCAATGAATTCACTCACCCGAAGTGCTTACAAATGTTTCCCAACCCAAGAGAAGCTCTCAAAAGAACCCTTACCAAAGACCTTCGACCCTAATGTTACCTCCTTTGATTTCTCAAATTTCTCTCTTCAAGTTCTACTCAAAACATGAATAATGAAACCTTATATAGTGCACATGTCCTGTCAAAATCGTGCCACGATTTCACGTTAGTACACAATACAGTGCTGGACGTTATCCAAAATCGTGTCACAATTTCAACCCTTCGGACCATGATTTTTTCCGATCCAAAACCTCCAAAATCTTTGCCTAAATACAAGATGAATTAATTCATATTAAATTCATGTTTTTAAAAAAAATATAATTTTTTTGGAAAATATTGTCATTATTTTCTACCCATTTTTGAAAAATTCACTAAAAAATATGAATGTTAGACATGAGTTGATTAAAAAGTATGAACTAATTTAATGGATAGAAAATTTTGGAGGGACCAAAAGCATAAAAAATATTTTAAGGGGACTAAAATCAAGTGTTGGTTTATTTAGGGGGACCATTTACTTATTTAACCCTACAAATTACTAGGTGCATCTTTTTTTAATTTTTTTTTATAAACATACTCCTAATTAATATTGCTAACTTGCATTCGAATATGAAAAGTTAAATTAAATACACATACAAACAAATGACTATTTAATAAAATTCATACACATATCAAACACGTTAACTACACTACCAACTTTTCTTAATATAATTAGAATTAAGACTTCAACCTCAAGTTCAAGAGAAATATGAAAAGAAAGAAAGAAATGGGAAATGTGAATGTTTGGTTGTGAAGAGAAAGTGTTCAGAAATTTTCCTTTTCTTTCAGTGTAATTGGGCAAACTCTCAACCCTTTCTCTCAAAACTCATTTTCCTCCTATCAAGTTTTCCAATTAAGCCAATTTATGCACCGAAGGTTTTGGTGAATTTAATTGAATATTGTTGTTGTTTCACTTCAAAGCATGAATAACACCTTGGTTAGCAATTTGATAAAATCCCAACTCTTTACAAGCCTCAGATTTTCTTAAAGGTTGAAGCTTTTTTTTCATTTAGGTCAATACTACATGAACGGACACCAGCTGTGCACCATTGGAATACGTTATATAACATTGGTATCCCAATGGTACAAAAGTGGTGTCCCAAACAAGTATGATATACCTGATCACAACCTCCAAAATTATTATGCAGATTCTTGAATCTTTTTATATGAATATATCCTATTCATGAATTATAAATAAAAACTACTTCTGATTCTTTGAAAACATGAGCATGAACATGAGGTGGTGGTTGATGAATCATATTCTAGAAACTTGCATGCAGCATGATAAAAAGCAACAAGAAATAGCCTTAAAAATTCCCCTTGTTTGGAAATTTTCAAAAGTATTAATAAAGGCAAAACAAACTTTTGGTGTAACCTATTTTAGTTCCAATTTTACCCTTGATTAATGAAGCGAATGGAGTCATATGATGTCCATTGGTGCTTGAGCGGGCAAAAGATTTGATGAAAGTGGTGTCTACATTAGACATGGAGAGCTCAATTGCTCTCTACTTGCATTTCAATTGCAATTGAGCTCTCCACTTCCGTAAATAAAATATTTTTGAAAGTATTTTATTTCATTGTCTTTCTAATATTTTATTTACTGTGTGCATTCTTTTTCTTGCTGAAACTTTGCAGTGACTAGCTAGAGAGAATCCCGAGTCAATTTGTGTTATTTCCTTTTCTTTTTAATTTGCAACATAGTGATAAATGATTTCATATATAAAAATAAAAAACAATTGTTTCAAATATAAAAAAACAATTGTTTCATGCATCCAAAAAATATTTATGGAAAATATGACAGTCAAAAGGAGCTGTTATTTCCCCACAAATTCCATTTGGGCATCCAGTTGAAAATTTCTATACTAATATAACTTGCAACTGTACAAAAACAAAAGGCAAATGTAAGGTCAAATTTGAACGTGCTCCTTCACCTAGAATCTAAAAATTACACAATCAGCTTGTTCTTGGAAGCTTTCAACTAGCAGGCTGGTATTTGCAAATACGGTCGTATATGTTCCTTTTAATCAACTTCTCAGCCAATCTCAGATTTTTTACCATCGCAAGCTGCAAAAAGTGTTAAGAAAAGATAAATATAAAATCAAAAAGAAGAATAACCAAACTATTAGAATGCGAGTTGGCAGTTCAAGAGTGTTTCAAAAACTCCAAAATCATGGTGGAAAATCCAACAGACCAGAAGCTACGCATTGGAGCTTTTAAAAATAACGGTAGCGGTTGTCCACTGCTCAACCCAACACAAATACTAAGTGTGTTTGGTTTAGTTCCCTAAAAACTTTTAGTTTTCGATTTTCGAAGAAAGACACTGCCGCAATGTGATTGCATACAACATATACACAAACATTTACAAAAACATGGAAGTCTTGAAAATAATGGAAGTATTGATCAAGGGTAGAAAACATATGATAACTTTAGATATGGATGAATGACGAGAAAGAGAAACCATGTGAATTGACCTCCCTTGAGGTTGATGCAAATACAACCCCTATTTTCTCTTTATATCAATAACCTTCCCTACCACAATCGTTTAATTGCAGTTTGAGTAACAGGTGGTGAGAATGTGTTCTCTGGTCAACAAAAGAAAGCTGCATTCAAACCGTAAGGCGTAACACACCCCTGTTTTGTAGTACCAGCAACAGGAGTCATCGGCACAGGTGCAGTAGTTTCTGTTCCTTTTTGTAAAAACTTTTCCATCCACGAAATCTGCATTGGAACCTCCACGAAATCTGCATTGGAACCTCCCAATCACATCAAATTTCTAACAGATAGAGCCACTTCTGAATTTATGGAGATAAAAAACAATGCATATAACTATATGGCACATCAGAGTTATAAACATCTAAAAGAATTTACAATAAATGATAAAATTAATCTATCAAGAATTCAGACAAATAGCCTTATCAGCTCATTTGTTACATAAGTGTAATTCTTTTTTTTGAGGGACATAAGTGTAATTCTTGTCAAGCACAATGTAATTGTAGCAATCGCTCACTCTTCTATGAATTCTAATTAATTGGTTTTTTTTTCCAAACGAAAAAGGTGCACTTTTGCTAACTTGGACCTTCATGTTTTTTGTTGGTCTAAGTTAGCAAACCCCCATATATATATATAACTCAGAAAACAAGACATCAACTAAATAATTAGGAACGAGGATTTGACCGTATAATAAAATAAAAATTCGAAAATATTTTTTATTAAGAGAGAAATAATATCATCACTCAATAAATTATATTGATAAAATATTTTTACGTCAAATTATGATCAAATACTTTAGCATAAAAATAAAATAAAATATTGGGATCTTACACGGTAACCCAATCTATTAGTGAATGAAAATTGCTCTTCTCCTATTAAAAAACACTCACCATCGACTGAATGCAGAAAAATACCTCTATGTGACTTAAGTCAAGCTCGGTACTTTCAGCGTGAGTTAACTCACGTAGGTTGTAAACCCAACGTGACTTAACTCACACTGCATGACTTTCAGCGTGCGTTAACTCATGCTGATTGTAAACCCAGTGTGACTTAACTCACGTTGCATGTTGTTATAGAACAACAACTCAGAAACACAACCATTCACTTTCTAAACATTTCAAAACTTCATCAAGTGCGATTTTAAACCCTTCAAGTGTGATTTTTGTCATTCTTGTGTCATTCAAAGTCAATTTCTCCGACAAAATCAAGTAAGTGTTTGCATTGTCCTTTTTTGGTTTAAATTTTGGTATTTTTGGAGAAATTTTCATTTTTAGAAATTTGGTATACATGTTAGTTCTTTTTATGAATTAAGTTCTAAATTGTTGTTTATAAGTTGATTAGAGTAGGTTTGATTGAAATGTGGTAGGTTAGAGTTAGGAATTGTTAAAAATTGTGTTGAACTCTATTTGTTTGATAAAATGTCTCAATGAAAATTTGTTTGTTTTTTGCATTGTTAATAATGAAATTAGTTAGAAATTGGTTTGTTAATTATAGTTAGTTCAACTGTAATGTGATAGTTTACGGATTGAAATGACACTGCCGAAATTTAACAGTTGTTGAATAGTTAGAAATGACACAATGTCCATTTGAAAAAATTCATTGATTTTTTGCTTATTGAAATGTTGTGTAGATATATCTCAGAGGCCTGACAGAATTAGGTTGCAGAGGGAGTCTGCTACCAGTAGTGCACGGGCTGATGTGTTTTAAAATCCTCTCGTTGCCAAACTTATGGAGGGCATCCGGTCGAAGTATAGCATGCTGCAGGAGGAGCTGGTTCCGCAGAGGATGACTAGGAGCCATAGTCCATAGGAGGCGTAGGGTCTTGTTCTACCATTTTTAGGACATTTGTATGTTTGTGGTTATTTTAATGACATTATGGCGGATTTTCATGTATTATATTTACACGCCCGTCGGTGCGCATTTTGATGACATTTTAATTAGTTTATCAATCTAATTTTACATTATTTTCGGTTTTATTATGCAGTATGTTAATTATGAATGAATGTATGTATGATTAAATGAATGATGAAAACATGGATGAAAATTAATGAATAGATATATGGAAGTATGAATGAATGACGTAAATTAGGGGAAAAAAACCAGAACAATTGTTTGAGCAACTCTGATGATGAGCTGTTTGAGAAAATCAATCAATGATAATTTGCTTTGATTATTGTTGCCTACATTCTACAATATTTGTTTGTTAAATTATATGATCCAAAAATTCTCGACAAAGATGTAAGCAAAATAACAACCATATCAAACACATTGGTTGTGCTGTTAATGAAGTTTTAGGTTAGAACGAAAAAGTTGCGAGAAGGAAAGGTTATGTGCGATGCAGTTGAATGAAAAAAGGAGTGAAGAAACGTTTCTAATTTTCTAATGGCACATTGACAAATATTTGGGCACACTCGTATGAAATGAAAAAATTTAAAATAAAAATAATTAAATAACATCAATCAACTCTACCAAAAAAAAATCACATCAATCAACATCATTTAGTTTTATTCTCATTTAATTTTTGTATTTGATGTGAGTGTGTTTAAACATTTATCATTTATAGTTGTGTCTATAGAAAAATTTCTCATAAAATAGAGGAAGGTGAGTTACATAGAGAGAAAGTTTCGGGAGGTCGATGTAATTTTCTCTAATAATTTTACAAAAGTTTGGTGCCAGTATCGCTAATATTTCTCTTGAATAATTTATTTCTAGTCTAGTCTAGTCTAGCATAGAAAGGTAAATGATTGTACTTTTGATGTGTCAGCAGAGACATTCCTTGAATGAAAGCATTAATTATTATCAAGATAATCAGAAGAGAAAAAGTTGGTCAAAAGATGAAATTACTTTACATTTATGAACCTGCATTTCACTAAAATTCAAAGTCAATGTCATTATAATTATTTTTCTTAAATCATTTGTATCTAGCATAGAGAGATAGTAGATGAGTAAACATCAAACGATTGAAAATAGGAATTCAAAATATGAAAGTACTTTACATTCATGAACTTATGCCTTTTACCAAAATTCAGTACCATCAAGAATATTATAAAAAGCAAGAATACGAAACTATGATCCACCATTAAGTCACTTTATTTTACAAGATAATTGAAAAAAAATGATCAATATACTATTTTTTTTCATGTGTTTGGTGGCTAGCATTTCTAGTCATCGAATTGATAGTATGCAAAGCAAGGTGAAAGAGGATCTAAACCTAGAGAAAGAGCTAAAACTTATTAATAAGACTCCTGTCAAGAGTATTCATGTATTTCATACTCTTCTTATATGTCACAATATGATTCTTTTGTTGAACTTGATCTTAGTACATGGCTTAATAATTTTTCCTTTGTTTAATTGTGGTTTCTATAGACAAAATATGGATACATTCTTGATTGCATTGATATTGATAAGCAACCAGCCTTTGACCATCCTTTACTTATGAATCATAAGTTGCAGGTATGCATCCAATTAAATTTAACAACAAAAATATGAATACATTTTAGTCTTAATGGTACGTTTATTTATTTTTGTTTTCATAACTATAGAGAAAACCCAGCTTTCAAAATAGAATCAAAACAACTAGTATGAAGAATTCATCAAATAAGGCTATATTTGGGCTTGAGAAGGACCAGTGTCCCACAGGAACTGTTCCTATTAGGAGGACAATGAAAGATGACCTCATCCGAGGCAAATCATTTTTTAACGAAGTTATGTTTGGAAACAATCCTGGTAACCATGTATGTTTTTATTTGTACCTATCAATTTAAATTCTACTGGTAAGTTTATAAATATTTCAACTATACAATCTTAATATGAATATATATGTATTTATAGGTTGCAAAAGTAACACTTGCAACAAATCCTCATGATGGTTATTATTACGGAGTTGGTGGGACAAGTAGTGCTTATAATTTTGCAGTTGAGAATTATCAATCAAGTGAAGCTATGATATGGGTTCAAAATGGACCTACAGATAGAACAGATTTGATTGGAATCGGATGGCATGTGAGTTTTATATTGTTGATTTATATTAAAAAAAAGAGTTATCATAAAATATAGTTTTCACACAAAAAATTATTTATCTATGATTTGTCAATTTAGGTGGCTCCAAAACTATACAACGATGATGCAACTCATTTGTATGCAGTATGGTCGGTAAGAATTGTTGTTACCCTTTTATTTCTTCTCACAGTTTTGAGTTTATAAATTTATACACATACTTTTTTTAGTATACTTTAGAGCCAATGAGAATATTTTTATGCTTTCTTTTAATGTTTATTTACATTTAAGGTTAATACAAGAAAAAAAGTTTCCTTTCTTGAATCTATTATGTGATGTTGAAAATTGACAGACAGGTAATTTGAAGAAGCCTGGATGCTACAATTTACAATGTCCAGGTTTTGTTCAAACTAGCAAAGTTCAATACCTTGGTGGAAGATTTGACAGAACCTCTATCGTTGGTGGAGAGATGATTGAAATCACATTGTCTATTACCCAGGTCATTTCTATACCGTAAATGTTATGCAATAATATAAAATATTAAACTTTTATTGATTTTTTTGCAACCAAAATTTTCAAGCAAGTATAAAGAGTAATTTCGCATGTAATTTGGAAGAAAAAAAAATCATATATGATATACTTACCAATATAATTTGTTGATGTATCCAGGATCCTAAAACAAACAATTGGTGGCTTACTAATGAAAATGAGAGAATAGGTTACTTTCCAGCATCTTTATTCACCAACTTGTCCTCTGCTGATCAAGTAGGGTGGGGTGGTAGAACAACTTCAACAAGTGCTCTTAGTCCACCAATGGGTTCTGGGTTTTTTCCCAATAAAGTATTTGATCATGCCGGTTATTTTATACAGGTGACATTTCACAATGGGTCCAGAAAGGACTATGGACCTAGCCCTTATTTAACGAATGATTACTCTGACAAGCTTAAGTGTTATTCTGCCGAATACTATGGAGATCTAGGAGGGGAGATTGGATGTTCTCTCCAATTTGGAGGACCTGGTGGTAGTTGTGGAAATTAATTCATATTGTTACAAACTTCAGCTGAAATTTAAAAATAAATAAAATTATATTTGCATCAATGGTAGAACAAAAAATTAGCACTGGCTCCATTTATTCAGTTTAGTTGCTATATAATTGCATGGCCACAATACATATTTGAAGCTTGCGCTTTTTTGACATCCAATATTTCCTACAAATACATAGAAATGACCAAAAACTCAGTAGTAGTTAACTATTGGCGGTTTTCTAGTTATAAGTCAACGAGAGTTACCTACCGTTGAGGTGTTTTTGGTCATTTCCATGTGTTTCTAGGAAACAATAAATATCAAAAAATCAATTCTCTTCATATTTAGCATGCGTATTGTAATGGTAAGGAGTAGGGCCACAACCCTACAAAAACTAAGAGAGAATTACTTTTCCCACCTTGTGGAATTCTCGCGCGCCCTAACCAACCTCAGACCTAGACTGACCAACATGACCCCATATGAACCGCACTTCTTTGCAGCACGGTTCCATCCCCGTTGACCGATCATATAACCCCTAATGGATTTCTAAAGAGGCCTTTTTCTATGAAAGGCCAACGATGGAAACACATCGTTGTAGAAGGAAGAGGAGAAGATGGTGTGAGGAAATGAAACTTATTTATAGGAAGGGAGGGTAAAAAAAAAGGTGGGAAAGCCATTAATTTAGTCAAAAAAAAAGTGTAAAAACACGTTTTTTTTGACTTGACCAACCTTTGAAAACGTTTTCTATGTGGTGCAGACCACCGACCAAAAGATTCTGATGCAGTTCGGATTATATAATCCGGAATACATTATTGGTTTCCGGATTATATAATCCAAAAAAATACGATAATGGGTGAAACAAAGGGAAACTTGGCTGGTTCTGTAGGGTGAGGGTTGGTCTGGATTTTATAATCCGGAAAGCTTCAGCATAGGATTCTTTTGTGTGACCCACATTGCATAGACATTTTAAGTGGTCCACAACCCGCAGATGACTCTATAAATAGGGATCATTATTTTCATTACAAGTAAACTACACCAGAAAAAAAAAATCATGGAATTAACTAGCTTTGATCCGAACACGAAGCTAGCGGCAGTCTACTACAATGGGGGAAAATCACCCCATCTGTTTAGGATTCGCAACGATGTCACCCTCTCCGGGATGAAGGATGAGATGGATCAAATCAACCGTCAACTCAACCACAGAGACACGAGGAGGGTGGTCGGTGTTGAATATCGATGTCCATTATCTGACTCAGCCGGATCTCTTCGGTTCAGCTGGAAAAAACTCACGAACGACGACAACGTGAGAACCATGTTCTTTGTCTTTGGTCAGCACAGTACTAGAGGATCGATCGAGTTGGATGCTTCGTTGGTTAGATTTGCTGAATAAATTCAAAAATGTTTGATCTGGCCTAAGAACTACGAAGAGATCAGAGCTCTGCTCGAGGGAGCAGAGGAATAAGTTAGTTTAGATGATACGTGATAATGTGCCATGTTTTTAATTAATCACGTGTTTTATGTTGTTTTAATTACGTGTTAGTTATATGTTGTTGAATTAAGTTGTTGCATTATGTTTTGAATAAGATATATATTATTTAAACTTTCATTATGTTTTAATTTACATCGAAGATGTTCATATAAACGCTAAAATAGTTAGAATTCAACTCACTATTTTTAGGGTGTAAGTAGAATCCGTATTACAAATCCCGGACTGCCTCATCATAGGATTCTTTTGTGATGACCACATTTCACAGACAGTTTTTGTGGTCCACAACGTCCATAAACCCCTATAAATAAGTGTTTCTAGATTTCATATTCATTTCCATCAAAAACGCACAAACACACCAAAGAAACAACAAAATTTTTTGTCATTGTGCTGAGGATCTTTGTCATGCTGCCACAAAATAGATTGCTCTCTATGTGACAAATATATTGCTCTCTATGTGACAACGTGATGAAGATCTTCAGCATGCTGCCAAAAATATATAGATAGATAAATATACACAAAGCAGCAGGATCTAACTCAAAGATATGAACATCAAGAGGTTTCTATGAGTTAGATCTTGCTGCCAGCCAGATGAATAAGTCATTAGGCAAGACAACATGATCTAACTCAAAGAAATCCTCTTGAAACACCTTGTCTTTCTTCATTATGTTTATTTGTCTTATGTTGTTTTTATTTATGTTATGTACCTTTGTTTATTTTTTTCAAGTCATTCGCCACGAAAACACTCCAAATACAGGGTCTGGTGTTGTTCGGATTTTATAATCTGGAACAACTTCATGCACTCCGGAATATAAAATCCGGAACCCCTCAGTTTCATTTTGGCCGGTGGCGTTTCACCAAAGGTTTGGACGGTTAGTGGGGTGTTTAATGATTTTTGCACGGTTTAGGTTGTGGAGCACATTTTATTTAACTATACTTAAAACCTATGACTGATTTAAGGCTATAAAAAGGCTTGGATCTTCAACAATTTCCTTCATTCTTCTTCACCTCCTTTCTTACATTTTCTTCAATCATTTTTAGTTTTTTAGGTAGTTTTTAGGTGTGTCTGTGGTGTCATGGTCATTGTTGACCGTTGATACGACCCCTGCAATTGCATTATAGCTTATGTGGGGGTTGTATAACGGTCAACAGAGACCCTTGACATCAAAGAAAGACACAAAATATTCATATCGATTGTGTTCGGAATTTATTTTCCCGAAACACTAACAATCTGGTTCAGATTATATTTTCCGGACCAGAGGTATTTTTGGAAATTTTGCAGGGCACAGGAGAACACAGTAGGGTGGGAAAAGTAATATTCAAACTAAAAATACCTTAATGACATTAAGCCAAACTCGATCCTTGATTGATGTACTAGCAAGATACGTCGCCAACCCGGCTAGGATGTTCTTTCACTGCCCCTTCAATATCTGTAAAAAGAAAGGGTTTATTAACCATTATATCAAATATGTTAAGTTATGCAGGAGAGAAAATGATATTTTAGACTATGGTAAAACATTCAACAGAGTAATGTAATAAGATTATATGAACTATCTCAAAAGTACTAAAAAAATATTTATTATTAAAACAATCCAATGACACGTGGCAGCATCCGATTGGGGCAAAGGCAGGTGCCTTTGGCGCCCAAAAGGCACTGAAGTGCTGCCCGTCAAAGCATCAGTAGAATCTTTCTTACTAAAGCTTGTTTGGTCAAGCTATTAGTAACCCTAATCCTTACCCTAATTTTTCTCTCCACTAATCGCGCATTTAATTCTCTTAAGTGGTTTTCCTTATCAGCATTCCACTCAACAATTCAAGTTTTCATCCCACACATTTCTAATTCTGCCGATCCATTGTTTCTACTACTGTATTTAATGCATTCAATCATCTGTATTGTTTTCTCCAAAATCCTGTGCCATTTTCAAATCTAACAGCCCTTTTGTTTTCCCAACATGCCAATTATGCTCCCTATGCATCTTAAAACTCCACCGGCCCCTTTTCTAAACAATATCATTGAAAAACATAATATTCACTCCCCTGTATGATGTAAAGGTTTGGTTTTTGGTAAGGCATCATTTTTATAAAATTTGAAGTATATTCCACAAATTTTCTTGCAATTTTATTGACCTTAATTAATCATATTGTATTATTTTAGAAGCTGGACTATAAGGGTTTTGCTGAGGTAACGTTGGAGAAGACAACTCATATGCTGGCTGTTATAGATGAATGTGGCAATAGGTGGGAATGTATCGTGGTGTATGAAGATGTGCCTGACAAAGAGAAACAATTCGTAATTGGTGGTGAGTGGAAACAAATGGTTGATGCAAGAAGAATTCAGCAGGGTGACTATCTGAAAATCGGTGCTCCAGCTCCTCGAAACAACAAGACTCTCTACTTTAGCCGTAAACGTGTTTGAGGAATAAATTGAGAATTAGCCAAAATCGAAAAACTTTTATGCAATTCCATTTAAGTTTTTTTAAGTTCAGATGAAATCTGAAAATGTTATCTTTATCAACTCTGTTAGTTTTGAGCTTTTTTGCTTTTTAATCAGACTTATGTGAACCGAAATGTTATCTGAATTGTCACTATCACCATTATTGTACTAATGACTTAGGCCCCGTTTGGATAAACAGCTTATATAGATGCTTATAGCATTAGGGCTTATAACATTAGAGCTTACATCGTAAGCTCTTATACTTGATAAGCTATTTATGTTTGGATATATACACTAAAAAGTACTTACATAAATTGAAGTGTTTGGATGTGACATTACATAAGCAATTATCGAAATTTTAAATATTTTTAATTTAACAAAAAAATTAAAGAATCGAACCACAATTATCAAGATTTTTTTTATAAAATTAATCAAGATGTAAAAAAACAATATTATAATATATTAATTATAATTACATATATATATATATATATATATATATATATATATATTATAATCAATATTCGTCTTTAAAAAAAATATCAATATTCATTAGAGGTGTAAATAAACTTACCATATATTAGTGTACAGTTTGTTACCAAAAAAGACAAGTTAAGTTTGTTTTTTTTATTCAGTTTCATTTTGTTACGTAACAAAACAAATAAAAATCTTCCTTAAAAAAATAAAAATAAAATTTTTAGTTACGTGTGTTACTTTAGTAAGATAAGTATATAACAATTTTGTTACTCATGCACCGCCAAAGATAACTAACGTTATAATTAAAATATATATTTTGAAAAAGTGGATCCAGAGAGAATCGAAGGAGGTTACATAAATTCATAAGCTCCTTGTTAAGCCGGAGGGTAAACTGAAAATTTAGGCTTATTAAAATATGGCATAAGCAGC
>Ga0315914_1001389_pt1 | contig 35864 bp, 17 predicted proteins | sample MpolenodulesMG_FD_203920 | JGI IMG/M metagenome (GOLD analysis project Ga0315914, IMG submission 203920) | Medicago polymorpha root nodule microbial communities from Los Angeles, California, United States - elongated nodules | ecosystem: Host-associated > Plants > Roots > Nodule | place: USA...
AAAAGACACATTGAATCATCATTTGAAAATAAAACTCAAAATATATTGATTTATTCAAAAAGAAATTAAAACAAAAAATTAATTCAAATAATGATTCACCAAATTGTCTTTTAAATATAAAAAAAAGCTAATAACGACAGTCTAAAAATAGTTCAAAAAATGAATAAAGTAATCTTTATCGACTTTGTCCATTCTAAATTGTTATATCTTTCAACATCATTGGACATAAGTCAATCAAGACTACTTTTCTTTATTTTCCCTTATCTTTTGAGGTAGTTTTCGAATGAGCACTATTTTATTTTCTCTTGCTTCAATTTTTCCTTATTTGCACACTTTATGAATTGATCATTTTTAACTGGAACAGTTATAAACTTGATTGCGCAAAGAGAATAATAAATACTGAATTCTCGAACAAGTCGTATAATAGTTGAAATTACTGAATTTTCGAACAAGTCATATGATAGTCAAAATTATAGTGTCTTAACAAGATTAAATGTTTACATAATATGCTCCTAACATTTTCTTTGCCTAATAACCTTAGTGAAATACCCACTCTCCAGTAAGAGTTTATCTTTCTCTATATTGTCTTTCTCTACATTGAAAATGGATCCCACATAAAATGTTGAGACCCACATGAGTTTCACCCAATAGAAGAGTAAGTGTTAGAGAGAGTGCTAGAAAGAAAGTGTTCCTAGCATTTCTCTTAATAATAATACGTTTTTTTTCCTGTCATATTGCTATCCTATATATTCATCCATTCCCTTCCCATTACCATTTTTACTAAATCTTCATTTCTTATGATTACTACATTTTTATTGACACCTTTTCAAAATGCCTTCACTACGTCCATTCATTTCAGTGTTGTAGTAACTTTTTAAATGCTTCTTTTAGTTACACAGTTTGACAAACAACATAACAATAAGGAAAATAATCGAGGTCAACGATCAAGGGAACACCAAAGGGAAAGACGGATTCAAAGTGCAAGAATTTGGAGGCAAAATATGAGCACCAAGTAGAGACAACAAGAATTGTCTAGAAGGCGATCAAATTACAAACAGTCGAAAGACAAAGGGAAACAATTGCAGGAAACGAGATCCACAAACAAAGAGCCCATGATGACATTTTAAGTTATGACAAATTTAAATTGTGCATCGTAACGTGTTCAACGATCATATGACAATAAGGTTGGACCAAATAGTCAACGTATTAGTTCTTCTTAATTTATTTCAAAATACGTTTTCGTATATGAATTTACAATGTATTGATTATTTTTAATCAATTAACCTCCTTACTATCTATTGCAACTTACTTACCAGCTTTTAGATTCGGCATATATGAGAGGATCTCATTACAATGAAGCGGGACCAAGTAGAAGAAATTTTGATGACACTATGAGTGGTGAGTACAATAATTTCTAACATTTACTTAAATTCAGTAATTGCATATCTACTTTTAGTAATTACTAATTTTAAAGCACATATTGATACAAACTTAATGTAATCTTACAGGGTCTCCAACCCCAAATGTGGATCTCTGGTACCACAACTAATGACGCAACGTCATACTACAATCAAGGTACACCATAAAATTTAGAAAAAACTAAAAAAACATTTATAAGAAAATGTGATAAACTTTGGTCAATTTTTAATTTCATTTGATCCATATATACACTTATATAGTCATGTGGAAATTTAATTATATAGAGAAGAGTAAATATATTGTATAGATATGTTATCGCAATACCCAAACAAAAAAGAAAGGATAAAAGAGTAGCACCAATAAATTTTTATTCATCAGGTTTTTAGTTATTATATTTATGAATGACAAACTATATATTAATTTATTTTATAAAAAAAACACAATGAAAATATATACGTTTGCACCGTAGAAAAAGCGGACAGACGAACACGGGAGTGCACGTCTGGACGCTAGTAAATATAATACTCCCTCTAGTCCTATTTATATGAAACATTTAACTTTTTTTAATTCACTGCATAAATGATGTATTTGGTCTATATTCTAGATCACATACATCAATTACTCAATGAATCTAAAAAGTCAACTTTTTCTTATAAATAGGACCAGAGGGAGTATCAATTTTTTTTTATTAGAATCACTTGTATTGTGGAGCGGCAATTAGAACAACAAAATATATCCTATCATCAAATCAAATACAGAGTATCTTTTTGAATATCACTGATAAAATAGCATTCTGATGGTCAAATTTATGATTTTGTATTCTTTTTATATATACTAGCAAAAAAATGGGCACTCACGCCCCCATTTTTCCGTTCTTTTTATTGCACTAACACGTGCAAACCACGAATGGTATCTTATATGAAATTTTGATTTTGATTAAAATTATAAGTACAAATATTTATGATTTTCAAATTGTGAAAAACTCAAAAAATCATGTTTATATTTTTCAATAACAACAATAATTTATCAGATATAATATAAATCCCTCCTTCAAAAAAAAAAAAGAAGATATAATATAAATCCTTATTTTTTTTCAATACCACCAACAATATAACATTAATATAGGAAAATTTGTTTAAGGGTATAATTAGAATTATAAAAAATTATTGACAAAAAAAAAAGAATTATAAAAAATTTAGTTCAAAATCTCTATCCCCATCATAGATAATATTGTTTCTATTGTAGTGAGATCTTTTTTATTTGAAATATAGTGAGATATTTTCTATTATTAAAAGATAAAATAGTAAATAAAATAGTTTAAATGAAGGGTAAAATAAGTAATAAAAAAGACAGTTCAAAATCTTGTATTTTAAGTCTATTTTCTTGATATATAGTATAGATATATAATATATATTTTTTTGAAAATTATAGATATATAGTATAGATACAAGTTGTCATTCTTGTAAAAAAAAAGAAAGATACAAGTTGTCATTACTAAAGGGTATTTTTGCAAATCTCCGTCTCTCTCCTTTTGACCCGACAAACATATTGCAAATGAGTAAACCATCAAATTGATCCATGTCTTTGTAAGCAATTATCAAATTATTCATTAACTCTATTAACATTTCAAAATAGTCCATATATTTATCAAAAATATCTCAATTAAGTATATGTCTTTAAATTTTTGTGCCATGGCAAAGAACCTAATCGAAATACTTTTAGCAAAAATACAAACAAATTTAAAATATTAATATAGTCATGGATTAATTTGAGAATAAATGATTTTGGTGGTTTGGTTTACCTACCTTATTCGAAAGTACAAGTTAATATTTTTTTTTTGTCCCGTGAGCATAGCTAGGAGCCGAAGTTCGAATCCCGAACAACCCAGGTGAATTCTAGCCACTAGGCAAAAAAAACAAGTTAATATTTTTTTAGGTTTCTCCCTTGAGGGGTAATACGGGTATTTTGCGCGCGAACCCTATTTCCTTCTCTGAATGTGAGATGTGATTCTCCCCTTCTCTGCCTTTCAGCCCCGAACAGCCTCACTCCACCGTTGAACCGCCGCGCAAGACCAGGTTACTGTCAATTGCTTTCTTATTAGTGATTTTTTTTTATCAACAGATCCAAATCACTGACATAAACATTTATTTATAATCTTATTTATCTACTTTGTTATCAACAATTGTTATAAAATTACTTCGTCTTGGGAGTTTAATTTTGAAATTACTGTTAACACTCAACCAATAACAATGGAAATAATAACGCAGAATTGAATCCATATCCATTCTTGTAAAATACCTTCATCCTATGATTTTGATTTCATTTCATGAAGTTTTACTTCTACAGCATTTCTGTACTTGATTACTTTTTTTTTGTTGTTGCAGAAAACTATATAATAAACAGTGTTGATGATTTGTGAATATGAATAAGCTATTGGAATATGGGAGGACTGCCATGTTTTATATCAGGGTACTTTCTGGTTATGAAGAGCGAAGAATACGGAATTATAGGATGCAGCTTGAACAGCGCGTCCGAGAGGTCTTACATCTTATCTTACTTAATTATTTACATTATTGAGTTAGTTTTTCTTATCCTTTAGAAACCATAGGAGTGTTGTTAGCATTTAGACGGGACTTGGGGATTTCATTTGAATGGGGGCTCTTTGCAAATTGCAAAAGTCAGGAGGTTAGTCTGATTTTGAAAATCAAATAGACATGCTTTATTTTAGAGACAAAGGAGGAACGTTTTCGTAGCTATTATTTGAAACAACAGAGAACCACATTAATGAATGCAAGGTGTGTGATAGATTTTAATGGAGCAGGCGTGATGCATTTACTGATTTTAGATTTAGTCTAACATTGTATTTTTAACGGCCAGTCAATTTTTTTATAGAACTATCTTCTCCGAACACAAGACAAATAAACAGAAGTTACTAAATCAAAGTGGAAAGTAAATACCCTCTTAGGCAAAAAGGCCAACTGCCAACCAAAACTGCGAAAACTGAAAAGACCAGGAAATAGTGCCAAAAGCAAACTACGTAAAATAAACTCCATAAGCCTATTGTGCTAGAGGCACACAAGAATAAACCTAAGCCTGCCGATTGAACACCAGCAGGCAAATAAAGCACCTTCACACAGGAAAACGACATCCACAACACCAAGGAAATCCCCTGTAGCAGATTAAACAATTCTGCACCAGAGATGTGACAAAAACCAACAAAACACACAGGATCCCGGAAAACGCTGTAACTTTTGTTGGAGCCGGGTTTTTTCCAAATTTTATCAAATAGGAATGATTTCTCCGCCTCCAAATTTCTTTCGTCCAGAAACACTGGTGCAAACATGCTATAGGAAGATTTCACCAAAAATACTCCCTCACTATCCTGACTCCAGCTCCATACATTCTTCCACCCTCAAGGTGACTGATTCCAACAAAGACAACGACTCCTCTAACGACTGAACCTCCCACACAAATATCCTCCTTCGCCAAATAAAGTCCCACCTCCACATCTCTCCCCTCCACTCTTCCATATTCAACAGCTTAGAGTCTTTTTGATCCGAGATAGAAAATAATCATGGAAAAGGCTCGCCGAGAGGAGTACCGCCTACCCTAGGGTCCAACCAGAACCGCGTTTGCCCACCGTTCCCCTCTCTCCTAGCTACAGACCTGGAAAACCAGTTTGTACTAGTCTCCATATCTAGAGAACAAATATCCTACGACCACGAGGATGAGGTATATGGGAGAGCCACATCACCCAAATTAACTCTATTCCGATTCCGGATTAACCTCCAACTCCATTTTGCTAGCAAACTCAGATTCACCACTCTCACATCTCTCACTCCTAGCTGACCATTTCTTTTTTATTGACAAAACATTCCATTTCTTTCTAAATTCCAAACCACCTTCTTCCAATCCAGAACAAACATTTTCATGTAAGAAAGAAGATCGGAATGGAATTTAAAACATAGCTGATGAGAACGATCCGACCATCACAAGCATCTTAAATCATTTTGATAGTCTGATTAAGAAGCATCAGGTTTTAATTGAACTGATCTAACAATAGGTAAATAAAAAGGGTAGTTAAGGGTGACGTCTAAGGTGATGCACCAACACCAATTATATTACTCACCGGTGCACTAGGAAAAAAAATCACCGTTAGATTTAATCAATGGTGTCTGAATTTGTTAAAAATAAATATAAAAACATCTACATGTTTCCTCATGCAATCCTGCGCCCCTACCTCGTCCCATATGTGTCCTCTCTCCAACTCAATTAAAATCTGCAGAAAATGGTTTTTGAAAATAAAACAACTGCGACAAATAAAAACATCAAACTCCAAACCATGATAGATTTTGATATGGACAAAACGTATTTTACATTAAACATACTCCAGAAAAGTTGATTAGAGAACAAGTCATCAACCACATACACTTGAAAAATTCAAAGTTATAATGGGCTTATTTTTTCCAAATTTTTGCCAACGATTTTATTCACAAGCTGTAAATTGAGGACTCCTGCAGATCCTCAAGAAAAGGGTAACAATGGTGGAATAGAGAAGAAAGAGTAGTCTTGTGTTATTTGGGTGATCTCGTAGTTCTTGGTTTGTGAAGATACGTTGTTAGGCGCCCTGTTTTTTCTTTTTCCACCAAGTCCAACTAAACCTGCATTCGATTGACAGTTGTCCATGTACTGATGACTAGTAATATTGGCATCCTTTTTGGTCCTCTGTAAATTTGCCCTACGACTCTGGAGCAATAGCTTCAGGAAGATATATGGGGATTTTTTTTTATAATTAAGATATATGGGGATTTGTTCGTCCAAATGAAAGACCATAATATGAATAACATTATTTTGCATTCGCACCAAAAGCATGTTCACAATTTTGTCAGAAATATAAACTGCCAACTGGGTCACCTTCAAAAGCAAGTGAACCAAGTTCTTTTATTTGCAGCAAGTAGGTCAATGTGGGGGCACTAAATCCCAAGTTTACCCCAAATACTATAAGTTATGCTTCACTTGGTCAAAAAAGATCATTTTAAGGGTAACCGGGTAAGTTTGGTAGTTAGAGAAAGAATGGCGGTGAAAGAAAAAAATATCTCTTAAGGAGAGAGAAAGATGGTGTTTCGAAGTTCCTATTTACATTGGGGAAATATAAACCTGACATTCAGTTTTTGTTGCGGTGAAGGTGGATACATGATTTCCTCTTTTGACAATACCTGCTTGCTCTTGAAGTCTTTCTGATATTTATTATCTTATTTAATCAATTTCTGATGTGTATGATTTTCTCTTGTGAAAAGGCACAAGCAAGGAAAGCAGCCATAAATAAAGTACCCGAGCAGATTATTTTAACTGAAGTCCGTCGTATGGTTGAAGAGATGCAAGCTTTGAACAAGAAGCTGGAAGAAACAGTAAGTGTATGTTTGGTTCCACTTTTGGAGAAATCTAAATTGGTTCTAGAGGTGTAGAATTGATTTTGACATGTTTGGTTACTCTAGAGTAGAATTGACTTTGGGTCCAAAATTTAAGTAAGAAATTGGAGCTTTTAATTCTAAAATTGATTTTTACACTCATATTGTTCAACTCAATTTTAGATGAATGAATCCAATCCAAATATAAATCACTTTACTTTCAGCCAAAGTTAATTTTAGAGAATCAATTTACTCAATTAATTTTTCTCACCGCATAAACAGGCACACAAGAAGTTGTATTCTCATGAAAAAGATATGAAATTTTTTAAATTTTGATTTTTTTTTGAAAATTTTAATCCATTTCTTTCACTTGTGAATATGAAGGCTTAATTTTCAATTGTAAAAATGTTTTATTTATTCTTCTTGAGAAGATCTACTTCGACATATTGCAAACTTCTGTGTGAAATGCAATTTTTCCCTAGTTTCGTTGATATTGAATTTGCACCATTCACATTCTTTCATTTTGTTTTTTGTGGGATAAAACATTCATACTGTGTCATGTTTGTCTTAATTGAAATCTTTATGTCATACTAAAGTTGTGTGATATATGACTTCTTTTCATTAATGCATGCTCTACAATTGGTTCATTTATAGCACTCAAATTTGTTGCATAACAAGATGCAATTTACATGCAGGAGGTAGCCATCGAAGAATACTTCAAGCCTCTTGACAAGGAGGCAGAGATTTTGATGACAATGCAACTACAAGGGGAAGAGAAAACTTCGGAGATGATGATGAAAGCACTACAGGAGCAAGCTATGCGTCAACAAGTTGAAGCAGAAAAAAGTGCAAGTATGCATCAAACAGACAACATTGAAACCAACCAGAAGGAATCTGAGTCTGTGGTGAAAACGTGTATAGGAGAAGAAGAAAAAACTTTGAAGGACGGTGCGCATTAATTAAGAAGAAAAGAAAGAAAAACTTAGAAGAACAAACTATTTGAATTATTTAAAATTGCATCTTGATGTGCGATCATGTTAGCACTAAGCTTTTTTTATGAGGAATGGAATGGTTAAATAATATAATTCCTGTATGTCCGAATACATGTAAAAACATGTAAATTTTGTCATTATACCTATTTGAGTACCCGAATGAGCGTGGTGAATACTGTTAGTTACTAGTTCCCCAATGGAGGAGGATTGGGGGAGCTGAAATTGTTCTCGTCCCATCCCCAAGTTCATTTGAGTTATGCATGGTTCTTCTAAAAAAAAGGTAACTGTGATGATTTTAATGATAAAATGAGTTTCGTTTACAAAAGCACATTTACTAATTGTAGTGATAGTGAGTAGATTAGTTGATATAAAGCGTGTTAGTGCAAAATAATAATTAAGAATTGGAGTGGCTTATTGGCAATTCTTAATTCAATTAAGAATTGGAGGCCATTTTGTTATTGGCAATGACACTTGTCCAAGTACTCCTGCAATTTTTGAGATCGCACTAAAGATAAATATGTTTTGATAAAAAAAAATATATTATTGTTAAAGAGATTAAGTGCTTATTGGTAGAGTAGACTTGTTAAAATGTTGGAGGTGTTAGGTTGAAGGAATTAAGTGCTCAAATTGAAAACGGTAAATTTGAGTGATACATAGAAACTAGTGTGTGTTTTTTGAAGGGACACAGAAACTAAACCAGCGTTGGAGAAAAGGTTTACATCACAAATATGATTTCTCCGATTACACTTTCCTGACCAATGGGTCAAAGGCTAAAAGCCATGCATTGGATAATTACAGTAACTTGTAAACAAGGCCGAAACTACTACACACGTTTCACCGTCAATTACGTTCACGTACATGAACATGGCCATGTATGTATCATAAATAGTCATAAATGGTACCCGTTATCATGTCTTCTCTTCTGTTGGCATTTGTCCAATTGTTTTAATTCTTTGGACTCACGTAAGCTCAAACCAAAAGAATAGATTAACAACCAATGCAATTTGGAATCAATGCTATAAATTTTTAACTGTTTAATAGAGATAAAATTACAACTGAACCGTTAAAATAATCAAACCTTAGTAGAAATCTAATTAAGCTTCGACAAACTGAACTGTACATTGATTCAAACTTTTGGTTAAGATCATCTTCGATTTCAATTGTAGAAATATATAGATCGATTTTTTCTTAGTGCCAATTTGGATAAATTGGTTTAACTTCTTTAAAAAAGAGAGTATAGAATGGGTGGTGGCTGTAGTGAACTGGAATGCATTCTGTTATGTTTGAAACTGATTGTAAATATGTAGCTTACGCTTTTACCTTACCAAGTATACCCTTAAATGAACTTGGCGATATTATATCTCAAGGTAGAAGTCTTTTGCCCATTATTAAGCGTGTGTTTGGTTGTATGACGGAGATAATTTTGGTTAAAAGTGATTCTACCTAAAACTAAAACTGAATTGTATTTGAATACATTCATATAAAAGTAAGTTGAGATATAAATTTGTATTCGAAAATCAATTCTAAAATTACAAACTGTTCTACTCAACAACAACCAAACACGTGGTGGAACCAAACATACACCAAGTCTACTATGCAATGTCATTTTTTTTAAGGATACTATCGAGGGAAACAAATAAGGTAGCACATAGTATTATAACTTCCTTATCTCATTATAATACACATATTTTCTATGATGTACCAACTACTTTGTACTCATCAATTATGAATGAAATGAATCAGTTTTATCTTTGCTATTTTTTTTTAAGGAATATTTTCTAATTATTATTATTACTATATTTCTTTTTTGCAAATTGACATTTTTTTATACAACAAAAATAAACCATGGGATCATAGAACACACAAAGATAAAATAAATTAGAGTTTTGGCTCTCAAAATCACAAGACAAGACAATTTACTCATTCAAGATTTTGATATAATAACGTACAATTTACTTCATTAAATTAGAAAATGTAAGTCAATTTAGTCTAGTCTACTGAAATACTAATTAATAAAAGTCCTATATTTGGCACTGAATAGTCAATTTAATATTTTCCAAACATCACTATAATAAGTCTTTATTTATTTCCTTCAAAAAACTTTTTATTTATTCATAATTCCAACAAAATTGTATTTGTGAAAAAACAAATAAAAATTGTAGAAGAAGAAGAAGAGAAACTCCTCCAAACCCACCTAAAAACCAAACTCAACAAAACCGTGACCCTCTCTTTCTTGTTCCAAACTCACAACACAACACAACACAAAGATCTTGTTTCGTAGTGCTTCCTTATAAAACCAAACTCAACTGCTTCCATTGTTCTGCCGGAAAATTCATACTCCGTTCCTCCGACACCCCTCAGCTGGGCTTTTCTTTTTGTTGCTCAGATCTTCATCTCTATTTCCGGTACGTTTGGTAGTAGTTTCTGTAATTGATTCTTTCTTCAGTTTCATAATCTAAAACCCCTAAATTGAAACTTCACTGTAACTCAACTTTAACTTTTGTGTGTTACTTCATTTTCTTTTCCCCTTTTTTTAGAAGGAAAATTTAAATAAATTTATGATCCTTCAAGTTATTATTTGGTAGATATAGTTGCTGCTATTTGATTAATGAATCAAGCTTGTTTATGTTTATTGGCACAATTTTTCATCTTTACTATTCTGGAAAAAACTGTGGCTGTTTTGATTGGCTTATTTTGCTTCCAAAAATAGATTATCATTAACTTCTTAAGAGACTTTTTGCTTGATATGCTAATCTAAATATGAATCTTTTCTTTGATGGTAGTTCTCATAGAAATTGCCACATGCTTTTGTAATTGGGGAGCTACTAATTTCGGGTCATTATCTTTCTTTTTTGTGTCAAAGAGATCACATGAGTTGCTTAGCCTTTTGAGTTAATTTGGTAGGTTATTGAGGAAAAGTGCAAACTTTTCTTGCATATATGGTTTATTTCAACATCAGCGGCTAGCTATATTTGGTTCCTTTGTGGTTACTTCAAAGAAACTTTAGCACATTTATAGACCGCACCTTCTAGAAGCGCTCTCACTTTCCTAATTGTCGTTTGTCTTATGCTGGAAAAGTTCAACTGAATGTCACTATGATTAGTTCCTTTGCACATGGTTATGGTTTGTTGATTACCTTCATAAATAAGTAGAAGCAAACTAATTTGTCTGTCATTTTCATATTGAGGATTTTACTTGATATTAGGAGATACGACATGCCAAACGATATAATTCTTTGCTCTCATAAAGTAATTATCCCTTATTCTTAGGAGTTTGAACCATTATCCGGTTTGGTTTATTAATATATCTTTTCTTTATTGTTTTTTCCTTCAGCAGGGGTTTTTCTTCTTTAAACAAGCATATTTGTTTCTTATACGGAGGATACCTTCTAGTTGATGAATGGTGAAGCGTGACTTCTGCATATAGTTTTATGAGCATACAGCTAGGGAAGTTCCGATATAAATGGGGACAGTTACTCGCAGGTCTGATAATTGGTGATAACTAACTTGGTGGTTTTGTTTGTATTGATAAAAGTTGTGTATGCTAGTTTATGTCAATAATAACATAGTTGTGTGACATTTATGTTTCATTGGATGCAGTTCTAATGGTAGAAAACCAAGTGAAATTATGAGGCTTATTGTGACAACTTTTATTGGAGTAGTTTTTGGTTTCTTTCTAGGAGTGTCGTTTCCAACATTGTCATTAACAAAGGTGTAGACTTAGTTTCTTCTTCCTCTTTATGGCATACCTTTGTGCTGTAGTAGATTATTTTCAGTTGTTTTTTGTTATTGGATCCAATGCTAAAAGTGCAAGCTGCATAACAATTTGCAGTTCAATCTCCCATCTGGCTTGCTTCCCTCAATTGATCTCTCTTACATTGAAGAAAGATATACAGGCCGTCGTGCTTGGTCTTTTATAAACAATAGTAACAGAAGAGCTTCACCAAATCACTTATCAAATGACACATCAAAGGTACATACTGTATCATGTCATCATTATTAAGGACATTTTCATGTTCTTGTTCATTAATCATTGATACATTATTGATATGGACTTTCAAGAATGATATTGTTTTATATAATACTGGGAAAATGGATACTTATAGTCTGTACTCTGTATATTGATCAATAGCATGCTCCTTATTTTGTTGTTTCTCTACAGATATGGGTTCCATCAAATCCAAGAGGAGCAGAAAGTTTACCTCCTGGCATTGTTGAAGCTGAGTCGGACTTTTACTTGCGTAGATTGTGGGGCAAACCCAGTGAGGTGTGTATCTTAAGACAGTTTATAGGCCTAATATGGTTATAGATTACACATATCATGAACCTTCTGACCTTAACTGTTTACAGAGGATTTAACTAAGTTGACATTTTCAGGATTTAATGTTCAAGCCAAAGTACCTTGTGACCTTCACTGTTGGCTATGAAATGAAAAAAAATATTGATGCAGCCGTGAAAAAGGTCTTTCTTAGTCTGCTTGCTTTCTCTGTTTGACTGTGATTGTTGATGCGTCATGTCTGACTAAAAAAATATCTACTTGAACAGTTTTCAGAGAACTTCACAATCCTTCTATTTCATTATGATGGCCGAGCTAATGAATGGGATGAGTTTGAATGGTCAAAGAAGGCTATTCATGTGAGTGCTCGCAAACAGACTAAATGGTAAGAAACCAGTGTGTTATTAACTTTTGGATGAAAGATTTTCATTGTGGCTTTTGCAGTTAATATACTTAATAGTGCTTAACCTAATTAAAAGTGAGTTGCTATTCCATAATTGTTATCATATTGACTATTTGAGTTTTTACCCTTCTAGGTGGTATGCCAAGCGATTTCTGCATCCTGACATTGTGGCACCATATGACTATATATTTATATGGGATGAAGACTTGGGCGTTGAGCATTTTAACGCCGAAGAGTGAGTATTTGATATGAGAAGGATATCTTTAATGTTTTTTTTTGGGTTAAAGTTTCATATGCCTCTGTCATTTCAAGTGCAGGTACTTAAAACTGGTGAAGAAGCATGGCCTGGAGATTTCACAGCCTGGTTTAGAACCCAATAAAGGGTTGACATGGCAAATGACAAAAAGAAGAGGAGATAAAGAAGTTCACAAGTAAGAATGAATAGAGTCCCATAGCAGTTTGTCACAGTTCATGTTTTTTTGCGAGAATGTGCGCTAACTATTGATTTTCTTGGATTTTTATTAGAGTGACGGAGGAGAAACCGGGTTGGTGTTCCGACCCCCATTTACCTCCTTGTGCAGCGTAAGTAACTGCCAGTGTAATGTATTAGTCTTGTATTATCTGGTCGACCGGGCAGTATCTAAGCACGCATTCTCTGTCACATGAATGCAGGTTTGTTGAGATTATGGCTCCAGTATTCTCGCGAGAAGCATGGCGTTGTGTGTGGCATATGATTCAGGTTGAATGGCTAATCCTAACCGTTTTAAAAGATTCCCACTAATTAGTTGTTTAATGATTCTTTAAGCACTTAGTAAATTACAATTGTATAACTCTTGGCATTGCAGAATGACTTGGTCCATGGATGGGGACTTGATTTTGCCGTTAGAAGATGTGTTGAGGTTAGTTGATTCTCACATTCTCTAAAATCATCAAGCTTCTTCATTCTTACTTCTACGGCATGGCCTTAGCAGTGGCTTACAGGAGAAAGTAAAAAACTAAAAAATTTACAATCTAGACATGTGCGCTTGAGCTTTAAGCTAACCACTTTTTCCTGATATAGCCTGCACATGAGAAGATTGGAGTTGTCGATGCTCAATGGATTGTTCACCAAGGTGTTCCCACACTAGGAAATCAGGTAAAAATTTCCCCATTATTATTGTATATCAAACTTAATAAATTTACTCGCAAATGATACTGCAAAAATGCTTACCAATTTTCCTGTTATTTGCAGGGTAAAACAGAAACCGGGAAAGCACCATGGCAGGGGGTATGTATTGCATTTTTCACCTGATATGTCACTTGGATTTTTATTTTCTCCTAACACTACAAGTATATTAAACTAATCAACAAGCTGTGAAGTAGTCTTTATCTTATAAGCTTTGATTATGAATTCTGCTTAATGTTTGAATATTGTTGATGGCAGGTGAGGGAGAGATGCAGGAAGGAGTGGACCATGTTTCAGAGTCGGTTAGCGAATGCAGAACATGCATATTTCAAGTCCGGCGGTGGTATTGATATGTCTAATTCCACTGGTCATTAGAGACAAAGCTCGAAGCTTGACTTATACACAGTTATGGTCGCCATTATGTGTAGACTCCCCTCCCCCCTTTTTTGAAATATATTCTTATGTAACATTTATTACATGAAATAGAGTCCTAGCTAGGGACCAAACTTAAATCCAATGTAGAACTTGAGAGCTGATGTGTGATAGATTAACTGAAGAAAATTAATACTGCGTTATGTCTCATAAATTACAGTAGAGGTTGCTTATTGGTTTGTAATCCTGAGAGGTGTCACTTGTTCTTTCTTTCATATTCTTTCTACTTAGTTTACAAAGATTATGAAAATAGAAAATTGTCCTTAAAAGTATACAAAATCAGTCTTTGAAGTATTTTTATTAAGATGTTACTGACTAAAGACAGATTTTTATATATTTTATGGATTTAGAGGATTGGTTTTTATATATCTTATGAATTACTTATTATTAATTACTTGTATTTGAGCAACCACGTTTTCAACTCTGGTGAACTTTCTAGATTCTTTTCAGAATGGACATCGTGGCCACTATTTTTTTTTTCCTCAGCCATTTAAATCAAATTATCAATATAGTTTAGGTTAAATTGAATACTTAAACAACTATACATGTCCATGATTCTGACAACTCAACTTGATCATTCAAAATTGGAATGCGGTGGGTATATTTAAAGAAGCAATCAAAAGCATTTTGCAATTTTCTTTGGCAATTGGTTTGGTACGTTCATGTCTTGTGTTGTGTGAGCTTCCAGCAAAGTTCAGGAAACTCAAGTTTCAAAGAGTAGGTTGTAACTCGTGTGTTTTACACAGCAGCAAAGCTTTCTCTTGAGCTTTTTGTCAAGCTGAAAGAAAATTATTCACTATTTATTGTTAGTCATACATATAATGCAATATAATTATTTAAAAGTCTAACAGAATCAATTTAGGGTATTGGAAAAATGATAATTTATGTAATATTGAATGATCATGTCTATGATTCTGACAACTATTTATAATAATTTTTTATGTTAAAGTGGCAATTAGGAGTATCACATACCATCATGTATGTACATACCTTTTTCTCTCAACACACACCAATAGAGGCCTTAAACTTAAACCTACATTGTTTCTCTAGAAAGATTTTATTCTTAGTGAAACTGTAATACTACTTCTTACAATGTTATAAAGCATGGTAGAGAGAGTAGTTTTTTTCGTGGAGCATGCAAGGATGTCAATATAGTAATCACACATTTTTTTTTTGTTGATAAAATAAAGTTTAGGTGAGTTAAGTAGTGATACCATTTCTACTTACATTTCATTAGTGTTGATTGAAGTAAAGATTTTTTTTTTAAGACAATAAGTTAAGTGTTGACTCCAATTGTGATCCGACGGTCGAAATCGGTGTTTGCGTTATTGCATAAGTATAGTAATCCAACACCATGCTTTTATAAGCAAAGGGTAAGAACCATGCTTTATTTGCCTACCTCATGTTGATTCTTTTTAAATGTTTCTATTTCCAGCTTCTATAATTCTTAAAATTTGGTATAATATGGGATTGTTATTAACATCAAAGTGTTTTTTATTTTATTTTTAAATTCATCCCTCCCTCATTTTACCTCTTTATTTTCTTTCAAATTTCATCTTACCATCCAACTATATTTCTAGAGATGACGTTTGTCAAAAAAAAACTTACACGGCCGTTCAAAAACAAAAATAAATAACAACTTACACTAAAATTTAATTTAGCTTCTTCGGGGAAAATATCTAAACCAATTGTCATAATCAAAAATCAAAATCTTCCTTTCCTTATTTATAGGGTACAAGTCAAGTCACGTCTATTGTCCAAGCCTTTGACAGACTACAAATTAAGTAAGTAACGTAGGGTCACATAATCGGTACGTGTTACATTTTTAAATCACACAAGTATACGCTCATGTACAAAATAATAATAAACTAAAATACTCTCCTTCAAAAAATAAACTAAAATACTCATCAATAATAAAACACATAAAGATTAGACATTTGAGTTGAGATCAATCAAATGTGAACACAATGATATTATATGTGTTTTTCATTCATTCAATTAATGCCATTCCATATTTTCATATTAATATATTTACTTTTAGTAATATTGCACATGTTAGACAAATCCTTTAAAATAAATTTAAATGTTGAATAAATTTTATCTATGGCGTGCCTTGGAAGAAGCCATTTGTTACCGAGCTTTATTATTAGGAATAACAAAAACATCTCTGAATATTCAAAGTTTCATATCCAAAGCGAGTTTTGAAGATGTCGTTATCCAATCACACTTTAAAATACTTAAAATTTACCTCAATCAAAATCATCCATTCTGTTATTTATTTATTTATGTTAATAACATGAATAATAAAAGACATATGATGCGCATGAGGAAGTAGTTCCAGTCAGATCAGAGGTAGTTGCAGTCAGATCAGAGGCAGTGCCCACAGTTTTACCGACTCCTATGGTAATCCCCACCTCTCATATTCCTGTACTCCAAAAGAATAATTTTAGTATGCCTCTTGAGAATGTTTCCGATGAGCTAATTGAAAATAATCTCGAGGGGAATTATATGCCTGTTTTATCCCGCGTAAAAAATACACATCTTGATATCAATAGCATTGTGGCCCCGGATAATGATAAGATTGATCCGGTGCTGCAGAAGGACTTAAACTTTATGCAGACTTGGTTGACAAAGGCAGCAGAGACCGAAACACAATTTATAGAGGTTGTTTCCAAGTCAAAAAAAAAAAAAAGAACTTACAGACTTTACAGAAAACTTCACTCAGAACCCGCTCTCGACCACCATTTAAATGAATATAATTTTGTTGTTTCATGACACAGTGTGGTTTTGGAGAAATTTGTTGTTTCATAACATGGCGTGGTTCACTTTGTTGCCTCCATCTTTGGGAAAAGATTTTGCTAAGGACAAGAATGGGATGCCGAATTTTATTTTCTTAATTACTTCTGTTCTTAGTTTTCTGTATATATTTATTTTTCTTTCGAGGGTATTGGATTAGTCCCGCCTCTTTGTAACTTTTTTCATTTTTTAAATAAAATTTACGTATTGGAATGGCGGTAGAAAATGAGAGAATCTGTTGGATGCCAACCTAGTTGAGATGCTTTAGATTTTTCTGGATACCCGACCTTTCTTTTGGCCTTATCGAAAATGAATGACTTTGATCTATATTAATTCAAATGGATAAATCTCTACTCATATTTTTTTGTAATGTTCTTTTGAGTATGAAAGCTTTCTCTCCTTAGACTAGAGCCCCATCTCACCTGAAATTTCTTTCGCACAAAAAACACTATGTAAGCAAAAAATTGCCGTCATGACAGAAAAAATTTGTAAGCAAAAAATTGACATACACACATTACAGCATACATATCAATACAATTATATGTGTTAGTGATGATGATGACGATTGATTGAATCATTTACGTTTAGAGTTCAAAACGCGTCATGAACCCAACCGGAAATCTAGAAACCTCGGAGGCTCCAATTGCCAGCAGTCACAACCTCTGTGGCCACCGCATACACGTGGCTTTCTCAAACATGCTATTTTTGTGATAGTGAAACCTCCACATTTTTTAGTTTTGTTTTATCACTTCACTCATCTACTTACAAAACCCTACACGTGTCGCCACGTGTATATATGACCATGGTTAGTGTTTTTGTAGTCATAGATAGATATATGTGACCATATAATAATGTATTTATCAGCTGTCTAAATAAGTTTCATGTTTTTTTGCCATAAGTAAGTAATTAAAAAATTAAATGTTGATGTTGATGATGTAATATATGTTTGGCTATTAATGTTGCATTGCATTTCTCTTTATATTTAATATCCTCTTCTTCTTTGTTCTAAACTCCTCTACTCTACTCAATTAACAAGAAAACAAATTAATTGAGAATTATGGGCCTCTCAAACTTTCCCTATGCAGCAGAAGGGGTTGTACCTGTGATTGTAATGAACACTGTTCTATCTATGGTTCTATTAAAGAACATGTTTAGATCTATGCTTCAAGTAGTTGGTTGCACATCAACAACTAATTCTTCTTATTCTCCAAATATTATGGAAGAAGAAGAAGAAGAAGAAGTGTACTCCCAAGAGATTAGTAATTCAAGGGAAAGGAGGGTGTCAATAACACAATACAAGTCCTTGTGTTACAACAGGTCCAACATAGCAAGAAGTAGTAGTTGTAGCAATGGATCATGTGGATGGACAACTCCTATGGTAGAGTGTTGTGTTTGTTTGTCTGGTTTTGAAGCAAATCAAGAGGTGAGTGAGTTGCCTTGCAAGCATTTCTTCCATAGAGGTTGCTTAGATAAATGGTTTGATAACAAACATAGTACATGTCCTTTATGTCGTTCTATGGACTAATGTCTAGTTGTATGGTTCTAGTTGTTAGTTTGAGGCTAATTAGAGTCAATTATTATTGATTGTTGTAGTGTTACAAAAATTATAAATGCCTGCTTTTATTTGTTAGTTCTGTGAATCTATCCTCTCTAATTCTGTATGTTTAACTCTTTAACTAAGCGATATTGGAGATAATGCTGCCTTTTGCTTGATTTGTATGTGCAATCGTCAATATGGTAGTTCAAATTAATCCCTCATTGAAAATGGGACGGGACGAAATTGAATTACAATTTTTTTTTTTAGGTGTTTTTCGTATAGTTCTTAACTATAAATACATTTTTTGAATATAAGAGATTTTGAGGAAATTATGAATTTAAGGAAAATCACAGCGAATTTAGTTAAAAATTATATGAAAAACATTTAAATAATTATACCTAAAAAATTTCCTTAAAATTGAGCTGATTTTTTTTTACCGGAGCGGTTCGTAACTCCCAAATGTTTGATCCAATTTCCCGATCCATTTAATCAAATTGAGTTTTATTAAAATAAGCTCAAATTGATTGAAACTCTTTAGTGAGGAATTTTCTTTTTCAGACCACTATACTCTTTAAAAAAAAACTATCTATTTTACTTTCTAGACGAAATTACTCATTTTTGGATCGCTAAGACAAGCTTAGTTCATGGTTTTTGATATCGACAGAACTCTTATACAAACAAGAGCATTTAAATCAGGACTAGGTAAAACGCTCTTACCATGCACCTTATCTTTACTTCCTTAGAAAACATCACCTTATCTTTACTATTCCTTAGAGAATGTTTGGATGAATGAATGTTTTGAGGTAATGTAATTTTTTGAGGTAATTTAAATCTTTTAGGTTAGATTTCAATGTTTGGATGATTAATTTGAAGGTTTTGATATCGATGGAAATTTACGAAGTATCATGTTCAAGTTAAATTTGAGAAGTTTTAAACTTCTCTCTTCTTCAAATTTTGCAAATTGATCCCTATATTTTTCTAATCGATCCTTAGAAATTTTCAAATATTATAAATTGGTCACTCAAAATTTTTGAACTTTGCAAATTAGTTCCTATATTTTTCAATTTACAAATTTGACCCAAAAACTTTGAAACTTATAAAAGTAATCCAAAATATTAAGGAAAGTTTTTTTTAATACCCTCTACAAACAAAAACATTTAGAAATAAAGACAATAATTAAATCATTTGAATTACATAGATTTTTAAATTCTTTAATTTTTTTAATTATTTAATTCGAATCTACTCTCTGAGAACTATTTACTCCTCCTAAGAAGAGTGCATTTTGGCCGTACTATCTCATTCTTGTTAGAAGCACTATATGAAATTAAAGTTACTTGGTTCTTTCTAGTTTTCTTAGGAGCTGAACTATCTCATATAACGCTAATTAGTCACAAAAGAATAAAGTAAATGAAAGTGAAAGACAACCGACACGATCGATATTTGTTCATACAGTTTGGTCAATGATAGAATGATTATAGTTCCGTTTTATTTCTTTGATGAATAAGGGTTTAGAATGGTACAACAAATATATACTTATGGTTCAATTTACAATAATACCCCCAAACCATATTGTGGGGAACTATAGCCCCTCACACTAGTCACCCCAACAACAATTGGGTCTAACACATTTGGACCAAACGCAAGGGTATGGGTGGAGGGAGCTTTGCTCTGCTAGCTCATCTCCTTCTCCGCCCCTTTGCCTCTCTTTAGTGCATATATGAGCCATATACTCAACAAAACGCAAGAGAAGTACCTAGCCGGTAGGTCTATTCAAACTATCTACAGCGGGGAAAACCTATTGCAACAATCAAATTATAAACTCAAAGAAAAGAAGAATCAAATACCATGAAAACAAAAAATGATTCAAAACACGAGAGTGAGATATTGATGCATTATTTAGGTGAAATACATTCTCTAAGATACATAAGTTTGAAATTAGTGTATAAATAATAACCTCCACTTGAAGGCCCTTATAGCTAGCAGCTAGCTACAGATAGAGATCTCAATCAGGCAAGCCCCAAAGATTTGAGTCTAGAGAATTCAATCCTCCTATGCTCCATCTTAATAAACGCATCAGCTTTTGTATCAACACTCTGAAATGAATTTACACGTTCAGTAGTCTCTGCCACAGCTGGTTCTTCTTCTACTGGTGTTATAGGCTCCTCTAGCACAGTTTTGAATGCTACATGACCTTTCTTATGATTTCGTGGACTATCATAGCGTTTGCGAAGCATGGGCTCTGTTACTTCATGGACTTGGTAATTGTAGGAGTTGGAAGGGCACCATCCACGATATTTGATATTTTGGTTTTCCATTCCCTATATGGAATTGAAAGTGCTAAATGGTTGAAATTGTGTTACTACTTCATCTTATATTTATTCATTTTTAATAATATTCTCACTTTGATTGATTATTATCATTATGTTATGCTTTTTTCTTTGGTGGATTGAGTATATGTGCCTTAGTTAATTATATATATATATATATATTCTGTAATGATATAAAGTGATTGGATCTAATACCTCTCCTTTTTACCATAAAGTTTAAACAAATTGAAATAAGATGAATATTTGAGGCATATTATGGTATATATGAAACAGGAAAGTTCTTAGGGATGGGCATGAAAAGAATCCATCACCACCACCATTGAATTTGATTCGTTAAGCATTTTTGGTGATGGTCTAAGGAAATGATCAATTCTGTTTTTGCAGGGAATCAAATTGTTTGAAAAACGATTGATACAAACTTATTGGAAACAAGAATGGCATATGGAAAAGGAAATTTAATTGGAAACTTTTGACGTCGACAAAATTATTTTAGACACCACATGGATAAATTAATGTTTGGCATCCTAATTAATAGAAGTAATTCTAAGTTAAAAATGAATGTCGATAAAGGATTGTAAGTGAAAACTCAATCCTTCATTGAGATTCATCTTCAACCTAAAACTTTGACATACATGCAAAAGTTCAGCGCCAAAAGAAGAGCGGCAATTTGCCATCTCTATGCTATGTGGTTTCTGGACAAAGAAAAAAAAATAAAGGACCAAAGTGAAGGAAATTTCAGAAGGACAAAAAGTTTTGAAGGATAAAGATACAAGTATTTTATGTAAACGAGGACTTGGTGTATATGAAAAGTGGATGAAAGAAAGGTTTAAGTTCTTTACTTGCTAAGATTGCTAGTCAAAAAGGGATATGCAGGGTTGTAAAGATTATGTTTCTTGCTTCAAAGTCAAGGCAAGAGGAACAATTATGAAAAAACTAAACCTAATAATATGGGGTGAGATGAGAGGATATATTAGAAGAAAAAACAGTCAAGTTCCATCTTGAAAAGAAATAGCACGTTTATAAGGAGGGACACTAGCATATTATTACACCAATTTCGTAAGAATGAATTACATCAATATATAAAAACTAAATAATTCTTGTTAATCATTTCTTAATATGTATAATGACTGTATAATTAACACCAAACTTATAGTTGCATTACAAACATTATTACACCAAAATGAATCAAATAAAAGGTAGAAAAATACAGAATTTGAAGTACCATCATAGCTTAGAAGGAAGGTTACATTAGATTCATTCGCCGTGTAACATCTTCAACTAAATTTTGTATATATGTGGATATTTGGCAAACGAATTTGATTTGATGAAGTTAATTAATAATTAATCACAGACTATAATCATATCATATATATAAAAGTTCATATATTTCATAGCTTCAGAATGAGTTACAGATAACATTGATCATATATATGAAGCGCCATTTATAATCAGGGCAACTTATTAGAATATGAAAACAGCAAACAAAGCACACAATTTATTAATACTCGATCCAGAGGTAGTAACAGTAACCATGCAAACATGCATATTAGACCCCCTTGAGTGTCCAATTGACTTTGTGGCTTCCATGACCATGAGGCTTAATCCTGTTGTTATTATTGTATCCATATGGATTAGCATAGTGAACATCTCCTCCATATGTTCCATGGCGCTCATATCTCATCTCATCCATCTTACTCGCGCCAGAACCGACACGCTCCTCCTTGTAAGCTTCAAACTCATACTCCTCATGCTCTGAGACATAGTCATTGTGGCCACCACCACCATGATGATTGAATGGCCTAACACCACCACCATGATGAGGTGAGTGAGTGTTGGTAGCACCAAAAGGGAATTTTTGGCCATTTCCATGGCCATGATTATTACCATAGCCATGTCCATGTCCATGACCATGGCCATTAGACATGCTATCCTGATGAAACATGTTGTGGTTTCCTCCTAAGTTGGAGCCATGGCCATGATGTTTTGAAAATGAGTGATCAGATTCTTTGCCAAAACCACCTGGCTTCATGTGCATGGCAGGGAGTGGAAATTGTTGCTTATCGTAGTAGTTGCTATGGTCAGTGCTATAAGAATCTTGATGGAAACCATGGCTCTGCTGTTGTTGAGCCTTAGCTTCCATCCACATGCCATCTTCACCATAGCATTGCTGTTGTGGATATCCAAGGAACTTCCCTTGCATCTTGTTTTAGGAAAGGAAAGTAATTCACAACTTTTGCTTCTATTTGAATGATGAATTAGATGTGTTGTAGGATGTCCCTTATATAGGCAATTAGTAATAACATCATATCATATTATATTTATTTCAATGGATGGATAACAATTAACAATGCATCTTTTCAAATTTATTTATTTAAAAGATATTGTATAATTTATATATGCATCTCCTTGGTAACAAAAAAAAAAAGAGCATCTATTTATCCGAATCTTATTTGGTCAATTACACTGGAATTTTGAATGCAGGGTGTTCCATGATGATGGGTGATGTAGGTAGATTCTATTAGACATAAATGTCAGTTATACTAGTTATAATTAGATCCAAAAGTGTATTAAATAGTAGGTTATTAGTTATTACTTATTACTAATATTTTCCACCCTATAAGTCTTCAATATCGTTTGAATAGAGGTAAAAACTCTCACATTCTAAGAAAAAAAATACTAGTACGATTTTATATCATGATTGATGATGATATACTGATATACGATCCCATGGTATTCCCAACAATTTGAAACCCACCATGATGGCTTATGTGAAGGAACCAACTAAACAAGACAAATCTTATTCTTAATTTGTGTAATTAAGACAGAACGCATCTCATTCGTTATTATGATGTGTCAAACCATGGAACCATATTCTACACTCCATATATAAAGAATCTGGTTCTAGCAATTATGTTAGTAGTGCCCAAATATTTACGATATATAATTAAAGAGACAAATTTTCACACTGCCATCAAATCAAAGCATTAATAAATTTTGCTGAATAAAGAAAAAACTTAAGGAAATGGGCTACTAATTGCAAATTGTTAAAGACTTCCAAACCGACACAAACCAATGTTGGACTGTAATTTTTATTTCTTCTTACTATTGTACAATAGTAGCCACTAAAGTCTAAATAATGAATGAAGAGGTCAGGGTTCGAACATCGGACATTTCACTTTTTCAAGTTTAAATATGTGAACTCCAACTACTAGACTACCTCACAAAAAAGAGTCTAAATAATGACGATAAGATCAAGGAATTGTTTCATATTGTTTACAATGAAATGGTACTTTATATGATAAAGGAATATTAGTGCTAAAAAATCTAGTTATATTTGTTTTATTGAATCAACACGGATGAAATCATTATCTCAGCCCAAGCATGTACACTATGTGGTCATTATTATAAAGAAATATTGACATTTTAGATTCATTCAATAAATTATGTATGTGGTCTACATATATAATTTATTGAATGAACTTAAAATGTTAAATTTTGATTATAACAGTGCTATGACACAATATTAATAAAGTTTTAGGTGTAATTGGAAATTTTAGTTGTGTGACTTGAAAAAAATAAAGGGGTGAATTTTTAACTTACTTGACAAAAAAAAAATCAATTGAAAATTATTCTTAAAAGAAATTATGTTAGGATCAGTTAACCTTAGCACCAAATTAGGGATTGGATCAACATTACGATTTGATTTCCTGTTCTTCCCTAAAAGTAAATTTGTCATTTTTTTTTGTTGTGAAATTCAGATTTTGCTTTCACATTCAATTGTATAAAACTTATCAAGCTTTGCTTCAATTTTGTAATTATTCCTTTTATTTCTTCAATCCTTTTCATCACATTGTAAAAATAAAGTTAAAAAAGAAAATTGTGATTTTTCTATCAATTGAATTCCTTCATAGTTTTCTGGAACAATTGGGGTATTAGAATGAACACTGAAATTGCTGATCTTGAAACCCTTGTTTCATTATCTGATGAGGATAATAATGTAATGGGAGATCTAGGTGTTGTTAGCAACACAATGCTTACAAGATTGGATTTGAGTTTAGCATGTTTCTCTGAGAAAGTTTCAAACTTGAGAAATTTTGTGATGCATTTGGCAACAATGGAGAGTGAATTTGAGACATCAGAGAAGGATCATATGATGGGGATTGGTTCAGTTGAAAAGGTTCTTGAATTTGATCTGTTATGTAGGGCGTTGGATTCATTGGTTAGAGAATTGGATGAATTTTTGGACAGTTTACATTATGGGATTGTTGAAGCTAGAGAGAGGGTTTGTTCTTGCACTCACTTGGTAGAGGGTTTCATTACCTTGCAAGACAAGTTACTTGATTATGAAGAATGTTTGAGGCAGACTGTGGAGATGTTTTTTGAAATTAAAATACATTCAGCTAGTTTTCAGAGGACTTTGTCTTCTTTAAAAAAGATCGAAATTGGTACGCAGTGGATCTCATTTTCAATTTCACGAAATTGTTAAAAATTGTATTCTTCTATGAAGCATATAGACATAGGCACATAAACAAACACATGACATGACACTGACACGTTAACATTGGTAATTACTGAGAAAATGGAATGATAGAATGTAGCCACTTGTGTCGTGTCACCGTGTCTGATACAGGCGCATGTTAGACACCCGACATAACTTCGATTTGAAGTGTCAATGCGTGCGTACATATGTATTCTTTTTGTCTATATTATGTTTTGCCTAAATCAATTACCTTGTGAAATTGTTTTGCAAAACGTGGTTACTTTCTTGTGAAGTTCTTCTATTATAACTTTTTTGTCAAGTATATTAACTTTTATTACAATATTTGCAATATAAGAAGGGAAAAGAACTATGAAGAATATTGAAGTGACTGGCTCGTAATTGTTGTTTCTTGATTGAAATGCGACAAATAAGAATATATTTATGTAAATAGTTTCCGCATTTTCTTATAAAAGTTTGTTTTTTTAAGATATGTTTAATGACAACAGGTAATGGTGAAATCGTCAAAGAGGGTAGTAAAGCTGTGAAAGTTAATGCAGAGATGAAGCTGCAAACAATTGAGCAACAAAGAAATATTTTGACAATGCTAGAGAAATCTTTGGCAAAAGAAAGGGATCTTGAGAAGAAATTATGTGATTCTAGAGAAATTCAGGAAAAGCTGATACAAAGTCTGTCCTCCTTAGAGCACGAGCTAGTTCAAGTGGAGGAAGAAACTATTGATGTTTGGGAAAGATTGTTTGAGGCTGACAATGCACATGAGATTCTGATGGGAATTTCAAAAAATCTGTTGAGTAGACTCCAGATTTCTCATTTCAATTTGAATGGTTTAAGTCGGCGTGAATCCAAGCTTCAAGCTAAATTTGAAACTTTTGTAGAACAATTAAATACCAGGGATATTATGTTGAACAAGATTGAAAGCAGCACTGGTGAATTAAGTGTCTCTCTTATAGGCCAGACAAATGGTGTAGAAGCTATTTCAAAAGACGCTGAAGATACACAAATCCCTTCCGATCATGAGGTCTTCGCTCTAAGAGATAAGGTGTCTTTACTTGAGAAGCAGCTAAAAGATTCTGAAATCCAGCTACGGAATGTGAAGTCCTCTCCGTATAAATATCAGAATATGTATGATGCTGCGTGTGCTGAAATAAGTAATATGAAAACTCATATTGCTGAACTAAAAGAAACTGTACTTGATGCCGAGAGTAGGGCTGATATTGCAGAAGCTAAATGTAAGTTATTGACAGAGACTAATTCAAAACTCAATGAAGAGTTGAATCTTTTGAAAGGTGATGGAGGCATTATGAAAGTGCATTTGCTTGAGAGGCAGCTAAAAGAAATTCATCTACAACTGCAGAATTCAGAAGCATCTGTTGAGGCTAGTAAGGAGAAACAAAGTATCTTATATTCCACAATAAGAGATATGGAAAATGTGATAAATGATCATAAGTCAATGGTTTCTAAAGCTGAAAGTCGGGCTGAAAGTGCAGAGGAAAATTGTATCATATTGTCTGAATGCAATGTCGAATTGAATGAGGAATTAAAGTTCTTGAGGATTGGATTCAAAAATATGGAGGAATCCTTGGTCCGAGAGAAGGAAGCAAAAATGACGACTGCAAAGGACATAGGAATGCGGGCAAAACTTTTTAAAGAGTTGGTAAAACAACTGGTTATTGAGAGAGAGCGTCTTAAAGATCAGGTATGTGCCAAGATAGAGAATACATTTCATGTTAACTATATAATATTATAAATATTTCATGGTCTGTCTTAGCCAATGCATGTTTATAAACTTCTAGGAGCATGTTTGGATTAGCTTTGTGTTCTTCGGAATCACAGTCTTCCATTGTGATTTTGGCAAAAACTACACTTTAGAACTTCAACAAAATCACCATGTCACCGTGATTTCGTCAAACTCACCGTGATTCCAAATATGCACTAGGACTATATAAATTCATTCTCACCCCTCCTTATATTTTACTGCCATTTGATCTTCACCAGTGGACCTATTTTGCTCCCTTTTATTTCACAGAATTTCATCTGCATCTCACTTAAATAAACAATTTCAAGCCTTAGTATGGGATGGGATAGCCTCATCAATGATATATTGTATATGGCTATTTTACACCACTCTTTTTTTATTTAATTGATTATTGCTTTCATATGCCTGTGTTCATGTGAATAAGTCAAGAACTTAGTCTGTTCTAGACTCTAGTGTTTGGCTTGCTTAAACTATTGTGTTTTATCTGTAGTTGTCTTCCCTAGCAAGTGAGAACAAAATTTTGGCAGTGAAGCTAAAACAAATATATAAGGAGGCTTAAGAAGCCAGTAAGACTTCTGCCAGGTCTTTTAGGTTGACAATTGTATATTTATTTGTACTTGACACTTGTATTTGCTTTCATATGCCAGGTCTTAAACTATTTCAATTGTATTGTAAATTCCCCGAAATTCAGCCATGAGAACCGAACACGATCCAGAGTCCAACATTGCGCTCTTTTATTAGAAAACAATGTAAAACCCAGCTTATTTTCGTGAAAATTAGACATGACGCGCACTCTTAATGGGAAGTAAAAACGATCTATTCCTATTTCTTTCAAGTATCAACCAAAACAATCCATTACTTCAGTTTCTAACATCATGATGCTATACACTTGCCGTGCAAGTTAAGATATCAACATTAGAGAATCAAGCAAAAAAACAAAATCTATTATACTACTATTTTTACATTTACAAGAACCTTGAAGAAGGAAACCTAATGGAATCAACAGACCTAAGAACTCTGTCATCAAACCGATCAGACTCGGTTCTTCTGTCTTTTGTCACTGTCCTGTTAAGCTTCCCTTCTTCTCTATACACCTTCATCCTCCCAACCTTTTCCTTCAATTCTCTCACCAAATCCCAGAATCTCTTCTCCTCAACCACTTCCATCATCATCATTCTCTCTCTGCACGACTCCAATCTCTTCAAAACACAAGCCAATTCCACCATTTCTCCAAAACCAAGACAACCCAGTTTCTCCCTCTCTCCAAATTCTTTAACTCTAACCAAAACTTCATTCATCACCATAACCCCATCATCTTCCACCAAATCCATTATCTCAACAACCACCTTGTTCTGTTCACTCATTGGAGTATTAGGTCTTTTCCCAATTCCTTCCATCAAGGCCAACAAAGAATCAGTTTCTCTTAACAGATCACTATTGGTAAGATAAGAAACTCCTTTATCCGGCATCTTTTCTCCGAGGAAGAAACTGAGTGTTCTAGAAGCACACAGAAGGTTTTCAATGTATTCCGCGTACCATCGAACCCAAGAAGAGAGTTCCCAAGAGATTAAACTTGTTTTGTCTCTGAAGTTTGAGAGGTTGAGGTAGTTTCTACCACCAGTGTAAGGATAAACGGAGAGCTGGTCACGGAGGATGAAGGTACCATGTTTGATGATGTGGTGAACGGAGATTAAACATTTAAGGGCTACTGCTGAGTTGTGAGTGGTTTGGAGACGGTCCATGAGAAGCTCCACCGCAGAGGATGCGGTGGCACGTGAACCGTCTCCAGAGGAAAGAAGAGTCAAGAGGTGTTTGTGTTTTGGAGGGTTGTAAGAGTCATGTGTTGTGGCACGTAGGAGGGAAAGAGTTTTACGTTTTGATAAAATTGCAGCTTTGCTTTGTGATGCTTTATCCTTCATTATTCCTATTACCTCTTTCAGTTTCTTCATTGAGCCACTCTTTCTATCTTCAATGTGGATTATTACAGATTATGATCTATTGTTACTTGATGATAAAGTATTACTGTTTTGGTGGAGAAAATGAAAATGTTAAATAGAAGATTCTTTTAATGCTAACTTGTTAATGTGCCCAGGTTCATTGTTTACGTGTTAAATTAATCAAAAAGTTAGTGAGACTAGGCTGGGTCAACCCTTCAAAAAATTTGAACAACTTGATATATAAAGTGAATGATCACCTAATATCGTTGACTAATGCTAATCTCTAATATCTAATTAATGGACAACATAATCACTGACGATTATCCAACGCAAGCAAATGAGAATTGACTGTTTTTTTTTATTTTTTTTTATGGAGTGTTTAGTATTTTTCTTATATATTGGGATAAATTACACTCATTTCATTTGCGTGAGTTTGAATTATATGTTTTAAAATAACACTCATTTCATTAGCATAAGGTTGAATTATCTGTTTTAAGTTGAAATCCATAAGTTATTTTTCTTGCATTAAACACATAGTATTACACTATTATTTTTTTAAAAGTATGATTACACTCATGACATGTGCAAATAATTTAAACTTGCGAGGATGTTCTACGCATATGTTATGAACTCGGTCTAGACCCAAAATATCTATATGACCAACTTGAAGGGGTAAACATTTCCGGCATGCTAGTAACGGCTAGCATCAACAAAGGTGGGGATAATGATAAAGATCAAAAAAAAAAAAAGTTTGTCAAGACTTGCTATGATTAAATAAAATATAGTCAAAGGCATTAATGAGATAATGGAAGAGTACCTAATTTGGCTGCCTCCGCTCTAAGTTGTGATTATAAGCAAACATTCTAGCAGCATAAATACATTTTTAAATACTCAAAATCTTTAATTTATGTTATACTGTTCCATAATTAATAATCAAATTTGTCCTCAAATTATTGCAGCTGAATTGTATGAGTTTTTTTTTTTTGAGGTAAGCTGAACTCTATGAGTTGAAACATTGAAGTAGTAATAAAAAGGAGGTTTAATGTTAGACGTGGCATCATAAAGGGTCATTAATCTTCATAAGATGAGTTTTTTTTTTTTACCATGATAGTGTATCTTCATGAAAAGCATAAAACATAGTAAAAATGTTGAATGATTGGAAGACATACTATAAAGTTGGTCATTCAGTATAATTATAATCTCAATTATTATAAGTGTCCACCATTTAATTGCAATAGATGATCAATTAAAATTAATAGGTTTAATTGCACTTAGGATCCCATTATTGAACTCAAGAAAATAATCCCTATTTTAAAATTGAATTTCTTGGGTCTCTCTATTTATATATTTGTTCAAATTTTGGTCACAACCCATGTTTTGTGCCCTGAAGATAGTGACTTCAACTTGGCGCAAAAAAATGTGAATTTTGATCTCAAAATTGATAATTTGTCTTGAGATTTACCATTGGGGCATCAAATCACTTTTTGGCGCCAAAAGTCCACATTTTTTTAGCACAACAAACATGATTTGAGACAATTTTTAATGAATGTGAAAATAGAAGGGCCAAAAAGTTCAACTTTAAAAAGGGGGACTATTTTCACGAGTTTGATGAAATAGGAGGGGATAAAAAAAAGAGTAAGCCAATTATATTAATATACAAAGGGTGATCAATCATAACATGTGATTAGATTAATAGGAAAATTTAATTAAACAATAAAAGGCAGGAACTTGCTAATTTGTATCTTTTTTTTCGTCAAGTAGCCTAGTGGCTAGAGCTCACACAATTTAATTATGGAGAAGTAAAGTGTCCGGGGTTCGAACCCCGACCCTAACATATAATATGCAATATCTCTACCGACTGAGCTAAGCTCACGGGGATACTAACTTGTATTCTAAGAGCACATGATAAAGAACCTAAAAATTGCAACAATTTTGCTTTGAAAAAAAGAATGCTTAACCTGTTATAATGTTTTTTTAAAGATATAGTTAAACTTTTATAAAGTCGAAATACAACTTTTATGACAAATATTTCTCTATTAAATTTATTAACATAGTCACAAGTCAGCATTTACCAAAAAAGTAAATCTAAATAAAATTAGAATAGATAAATACTATTATAATTTGGTGTTGGGTATGTATGAAAATTAGAGGTGTCAATGTATCTTTACTCAAATTACCACTAACTTGTTACGTAAGAAAAGAAAAATAAAACACTCATAACTTGTAGATATATAGTTCACCAACATTGATATATCTGTATGGCTAATAACCAAAGTCGATTATTGCTTATGAAAATTCACCAATAGGTGAATTAAGTTATAGTAAAATGGAGCAATAAGAAATTGTGCGAAACAAAAGCAAGCAAGTCACAACTTACAATAGAGAAAACTGGCAATCATACCGGAGGAACAGGTGAAAGTTTATAGCTCCCTATAAAATGGCATTCTATGTGGCATCACCACGTTATCCCTACTTCTATAGCATACACTCTTGGAACATCCATTCATGTGCTGCAGAACCGTAAAGGTGTTGTTCTCTTCAATCTTCATGCTGTTGTTGTTGCTCTATTATAGTGATTGCAATGTCGGGAACACGATCACTTGTGAGTTTGGAGCGACAAATAGGACAATTCAAGTTACATAAAAACCAACCATCAATACAATCTGTGTGAAAAACGTGATGACATTTCGGAAGCAACCTTATGTTTTCGCAGTGTTGAAACTCATTCAAGCAAATGGCGCATTTAGGGGTGGCAAAAAAATCCGTGTCCACGGGTATCTGTGGATAAAATCTGTCATGGGCACGGAGCGAGTAGTTAAACGGGTATTCGCGGGTAACTATCCGTTACTTTATGGGCACGGATACGGATTTGATGATACCCGTGCTTTGTAGATAATTAAAAAATATTTTTCTTTGAACAAAAAAATTAATTAAAAAATCCATGGGTACCCACGAATATCCGTGGGTATCCAAATACATGTGGATTACCTGTATAGAGATACCCGCACAGGTATGGGGTCGGGCACGGGTACCATATAGAGATACCCGCACAGGTATGGGGTCGGGCACGGGTACCATATTTATCCAACGGGGCAGGGATAGATATCATACTACCTGTATCCATGGATACCCATTGACATCCCTAGGCGCATTCAAGTGTGGCTTTCCCGATTGTGAGTTCTTTCAGTGGAGTAAATGAGGATAGGGCACTTGTCAATGACTAGGCGGATGAAAGTGCGGCGCAATGGATTGGTGGCAACTGCGAAGGGTTCAAGGTTGTAGACGGAGCAATAGAGGAGGTAGATTGAAACGAAAAATACAAAAACACAACCAACAACAGTTAACAATTTTGCTTCAAATGGAGGATTAGATATTGTTCCTGGTCGTGCATCAGAGTATGAATGAAATACTAGCACCATAAGGAAGACAAATTGGGCCCATTCCATTTTTCAACAAGAATTCTCAATTCGATCGATCTTAAAAGAGAAAGAAGAAAACACACACACCAAAGGGAAGAATAAAACCTAGGGTTTAGAAGAGGTTGAAGATGTGGAGGGCCGGTGAAGTGGAGAGTGAACAAACCTAGGGTTTACGGCTTCTCTTTTTGTCACACGGGTCAACCTTACAAGTTGAGAGATAAAAGCCCATAAGATATAGAAAGGTTCTTCTATCATTTAGGTTTATAAGAATACATACACTATTTTTTTTTTTTTTTTGTCGATTAGAACACAAGCAACGATAAACAATTATATAAATATTTGTAGGAAAAAAAATTATATGAATATGCACCGTTTGTTTTCTATAGAAATAAATAGAGTAAATTACATTCCTCTCCTCTTAAAGATGCTTGAATTACACTCTTGTTCCCTCTTATGTTAAAATCTATATTTTACTCCTTTAACAATTTTTTTAATTCTAATAATCTAACAAAAAACAATAATTTAACACACTTCAAAGAGAAATAATATTACAGGTCCATTTTAATATAATAAAATCTGACTACATATTTTTCGCTATTTTTTATTCACAATTTCATTAACATGTAATTTTAAACCCTATTATAAAATATGAAATTTAAAAGTGAATTTTATACTCCAAATTATAAAATTGATAACAAAATATATAAATTTAATTATCATTGACATTTAAATTATAAAGAAATAATTCTTTTTTTAAAACGGTGATTCAAAATTAGTATATATTATAAAAATATTTATTTATGTTAAAATAGGTTAAAGTGTAATGCATATTTAATTATAGAGAGAGAGTTGTAATTCAAGCATCTTATAGGGGAGAGAAATGTATATTTTACTTTTCAAGGGAGGAGGGTGTAATTCAAACTTTTCTTAGAAGAGGAGAATGTGATTTGCTCATATAAATATGCACCTTTTGATTCAAAGAAACATAAAGGATTTTGGACAAATATATAAATATGCAGCAGCCATGGAAACTTCAATGAAGGATAAATATATGAATATGCAACAACGATGGAAACGCAAACTCAAATATTCATGGCAAAAATTTGATGTTGAATAGCACTCGGTAGCAACGATTAGAAGCACAAATATTGGGGTGGGGGATTGGCAGGTAGAAGCACAAAATTAGGAACATAAATTGAAAGCCAGAGTGGAGTCGAGAGAATGCAATATGAGTTGAGGAAAGCCAGAGTGGAGTCGAGAGAATGCAATATGAGTTGAAGATGGATCCTTTGCTAATAAAACGTGTGATGTTTTTGCTGAAAGGTTGCTAACCCATCAAAAATTAAGGGTGGATAGCATAAGATTAGAAATATGTTTAACTTATCATTTGCTATTGGTGCACGAAACTGATTGAATCATGATATATAGTTTTATCATATCCTATCTCCTTATCATATGTATCAAGGTTTATAACTTATCCATTTTATATTAAATACATAATTTTGTAATAAATAATTGTTGCTTTCAATAAAAAAAAATCATCCTCTAAAAAATAAAAAGTTAAATATTATTTTTAGTTATCTTTAACATATGCAATATTGCATAGGATAGACAAACTCAATCTAAATATGAATAAGATAAATGGTAGAAACATTTTCTTTTTAACGTCAACTCTTTTATTGAGTGAAATCAATGTGTTTAACCACTTTATGTGACATTCATATTCAAAGTGTTAGAGAGTGTTTGATGACTAACTTTTTCAAGTGCACAAAACTGTTTTCAAGTATAATAAAGTGGTAAGTAAGATCATCTCCACATGAATCGTCGTTTCAACTCGGCAACTAACGTTACTTATTAAAACAGAAAATAAAAAGCAAATAAGTAAATAAATAAATAAATAAATAAAAGCGAGTAAATTAGGGGGAATTTGTAAGTTTGGTTTAATTGTGCAAAGCAAAAGTGAGTTAGTAACCTAGTTTGATTGCCGAATTTAAGTGTCGTTTAGGATTATTCGAATCCCTTCTATTTGCTTGTTGGATTAAAGACAAGTCAAATTTCAGTTATGAGACAATTCTATTTAAGTGATGAGTTTGTGGAGCATCATGTCGCTCCAGATGTTGAGTTTCACTTGTTGATCACTCTAAGGTTATACGTTCTCTAAGGGGTGCATGGTCGTCAATCCTACAAGGGTCAACATGCTTACGTACAAAGTAATAGAGTGGAGTCCTACTCTCTCAGAGGTAATTGAAACATAAAAGAATTGAGATTTCTAAATTGTTATCTAAAGGCTCCAACTTCGTCCATGAATCTTAGAAGTTCATCGCATACTCTCTCTTACCTTAGTAGTTATGCATATGGGCATCCCTATCTCGTCTACCTTACCAAGTGGGAAAGAATAAAATTCAATATGCAACGTTCAGAAAAGTATGACCAAAAGTATCTTCTGAAGCATCTTGTTTGTAGGTTCGGGTGGATCCCTAGGTATATCACACTCCCTGGGGACTGCACAAGCATTAAGACTTTTGCATATTGATAAGTGCTCAAAAGTAACATATTTTATGTGTTAATCTGGGCATTTTAGTGACTTGTTCTGCAAGTTATCTAAGGAAAAGCTACCAAATTATGTTCTTTTACCATTTATGCTTTACATGACTGATTTTCCCCCTTTTTGTGCAGGAAATGACAAGTAAGGGACAAGGAAGAAGCTGATGAACTAAAGTCAGTACGCTTAAGCGTCCTCAGCACGCTTAAGCGTACACAATGCCGAGAGCAGCTTCCTGTACGCTATTGGTACGCTGCCAGAACGCTTCCCAGATACAGATAGTACGCTTAAGCGTCCCATTGTACGCTTAAGCGTACTAGGTCCAGTAGCCAACTTTCATGTACGCTTTTAGCACGCTTATGGTTCGCTTTTCAAAGCTTCCAGTGGTACGCTTAAGCAACCTGTTGTACGCTTAAGCGTACACAATGTCGAGAGCTCAGACCTGTACGCCAATTGCACGCTTCCTGTACGCTTAAGCGAACTTCATCAGATGCAAGTGGATAAGGCACACGTGGCTGTTCCCAATTGGACAAAGGAAGATTTCCAGGAGGCACGCTTAAGCGTCCCCCTGTACGCTTAAGCGTGCTGGCACGATTTTGGCCCATATAAATAGCTTTCTCTTCTCCTTCCAAAAAAACATTACACAGTTTTGATATTTTTCTGGTTTTAGAGAGAGATTAGAGTATTTTCTTGAGAGAGAAACACAAAGCAAGGTAGTTAGGAGTAGATTCAACCCAAGATTTGATGAGACATCATGGATCTAGGCATTGAATCTTCATCTTTTCTTCATCCTTTGCAAAGCTATCATAGACATATGTAGCTACATCTACTCTTGTGGGTTTTGAGGTATTCAAACAAGCTATTATGTAATCTTTTGATCATTTAATATATGGTTCTAGCAATTTATTCAATATTGTTGTTATTCTTGCATTTACTGTTTTATTGAGATTGAAAATGA